>JAAHTH010001128.1_pt1 | contig 15647 bp, 16 predicted proteins | sample 6116091 | NCBI WGS metagenome assembly JAAHTH01 (sample SAMN13939990, study PRJNA603662) | sponge metagenome | isolation source: marine sponge | host: Mycale hentscheli | place: New Zealand | collected 2006 | reverse complement strand
GAAGATTGCATGCTGACTTTAAGAATTGATCACCTTTCAAAAAGTTATACAAAAAGACGATTGGTGAAATCCCCTAAATACCTATTTTTTGATCTTGGCGTTCGTCGCGCGTGTGCGAATGAAAGTACGGGATTACCTCAGAAAATTATGGCCGATTTATTTGAACAGTATGTTGGCAACGAGCTGGTGTATCAAAGCCAACTCAAATCACCTCAAATCAAAGTCCGATACTGGCGTGATACAGCAGGTCCCGAAGTAGATTATGTTTTAGATATTGCACACCGCTATATTCCCATTGAGGTCAAATGGAGCAATAAAGCAGACATACATGATGCACGGCATCTCAAAAAATTCATCCATGAATATCAAACCGATTTAGCTTATATTATTTGCCAAACACCGCATCGTTATCAGCTCACCGAAAATATTATTGTCTTACCCTGGCAAGAAATTCATACGATTTATGAAGACGTTTAATTAAGGGGCATGGCTCGCAGCGACGGCCCTCAATACTGGTGTCAGAGGGCAAAAAGCAAGGCCTGACACCAGATTTTCCAAACCTTCCCTAAGCTTTTTTCGCTTTCTTAGGCAAATACAAATCCGTAATCGTACCTTCAAACATTTCTGCTGATTGTGCAATGGTCTCAGCCAGAGTTGGATGCGGATGAATGGTCAATGCAATATCTTCTACATCACAGCACATTTCTATTGCAAGCGTCACTTCAGCAATTAAATCTCCTGCATTCAAGCCCACAATTCCCCCACCTAAAATACGCTTAGTCTCCGGGCAGAATAATAATTTGGTCATGCCTTCTTCACGGCCCATGCTCAATGCTCGACCACTTGCGGCCCATGGGAACACAGCTTTTTCATATTGTACACCGTCTGCTTTCGCATCACGTTCTGTCAGCCCTGTCCATGCAATTTCAGGATCGGTGTAAGCAACGCTTGGAATACAGCTTGGATCAAACGTATGCTTCATACCAGCAATCACCTCTGCTGCCACTTTGCCTTCAGGAATGGCCTTATGCGCCAACATCGGTTGACCTACCACATCACCAATAGCAAAAATATGATCTACATTCGTGCGTTGTTGGTTATCTACAGCAATAAATCCACGTTCATCCACGTTTACACCGGCTTTATCTGCTGCAATTTTAAGGCCAGTGGGTGCACGCCCAACCGCCACTAATACTTGCCCAAAGACTTCTGGTTTTGTCGTGGCATGCGCGCCTTCCATGGTAATATGAATGCCGTCTTTTTTCGCTTCAACAGCAGTCACTTTTGTTTTTGTAAAGCATTTAACGCCTTTTTTCTTCATGCGTTTTTGTAAAACACTAACTAAATCTAAGTCTGCACCTGGCATCAGTTGGTCAGCAAATTCAACCACTGTCACATCCACCCCTAAAGCAGAGTAAACCGTTGCCATTTCAAGCCCTATAATACCCCCGCCTAAAACCAATAAACTGCCTTGGATATCTTTCAGCTCTAGCGCACCTGTTGATGTGAAAATACGTTTATCTTCTGGAATAAACGGCAAGCTCACAGCCTCACTACCTACCGCAATAATCGCTTGTTCAAAATCAATATTGGTTTTGCCATCAGGGCCATCAACTGTGATTTGATTTGCTGAAGAAAACTCAGCAACACCCGTCACACAAGTGACTTTGCGTTGTTTTGCAAGCGCTGCAAGACCACCGGTTAGCTTACCAATCACCTTGTTTTTCCAGGCAGCTAATTTTTTATTATCAAAACTCAGCTTGCCCATGCTCACACCCAAGTCAGGCATTTCAGCCGCTTCATCTACAAATTTAGCAATATGTAACAATGCTTTTGATGGAATACAGCCAACGTTTAAACACACCCCACCAAGCGTTTTAAAACGCTCAACTAACACCACCTTTTTGCCTAAATCAGCGGCGCGGAATGCAGCCGTATATCCACCTGGTCCACTACCAATCACCACTACATCTGCTTCTATTTTTTTTGTCATGTCTAAATATATCCTGTTATCAAATACTTAATAATTATAATAAAATACGACGCATGTCTGATAAGCCATCACTGATAAATCGCGTAAATCGTGCTGCTTCAGCCCCATCAATCACACGATGATCGTAGGAAAGTGATAATGGCAACATCAGCCTCGGCACAAAATTTTCGCCATCAAATACAGGCTTCATGAACGAGCGAGATAAACCCAAAATAGCCACTTCAGGACTATTCACAACCGGCGTAAATGCTGTCCCACCAATGCCACCTAAACTGGATATCGTAAAGCTTCCGCCTTGCATATCACCCGGCATTAAGCCCTTCTCACGTGCTTTTGTACTTAAACGTGCCATTTCTTTTGAAATATCACTCACAGAGAGCTGGTTTACATTTTGAATCACGGGCACAACCAAGCCATTAGGGGTTTCTACCGCAATACCGATATTGCAATATTGCTTATAAATTAAGTTTTGGCCTGTTGCATCCAATGAACTATTAAACTGTGGAAACACCTGTAGTGCCCGTGCAACGACTTTACACACAAAAGCAAGAATAGTCGGTTTATATCCTGCTTTTTCAGCGGCTTTTAGCTCAGCTTTTCGAAACGCTTCCAAGTCTGTAATATCTGACTCATCAAATTGTGTGACATGTGGAATGCTAAGCCACGCACGATGCAAATTTTCACCGGTCATACGCTTAATTTTATTCAGTGGTTTGGTTTGTATCGCGCCAAACTTACTGAAATCAATCACTTTAGCCGCCGGTAAAGCTAAGCCCGTACCACCTGATGGTTGTTGTAATTTTTGCTTAACAAATTGCTCTAAATCTTCTCTTGTAATGCGCTCTTTTTTGCCTGAACCACGCACTTCATCTAAATTTACCCCAAGATCACGTGCCAGGCGCCGCACACCAGGTCCTGCCAAAATAGAGGCATCAGACACTGATGAAGCATCGGGAGGAATGATTTCTTGGCTTTGCGCACCCGAATGTGCAGAGGTTGCCTCAGGCGGTAAGTCTGCTGGCAAGGCTGCTTTTTCTTCTGTAATTTTGTCTTCGGGTAAAATCACCTCTGGTGATGATGCCACTGAATGTTTAGCTTCTGCTTTTTCTTTTTTTGCTTCTTCGACTGTCAGCAATAAAATCACATCACCTTCTGCCACTTTATCCCCAATATTAAGTTGCATAGACTTCACAATACCCGCCAAAGGGGATGGAATTTCCATGCTGGCTTTGTCTGTTTCAAGTGTGACCAATGGTGTATCTGCCACCACTGTATCACCCGGTTTCACCAACACTTCAATGACATCCACGTCACTCGCACCACCAATGTCTGGTACTTTAATTTCTCTCACATTCGCCATCCTTATCCCCCTTAATGTACCGCAGGATTGAGTTTGTCAGGATTAATTTTATAACGCTTGATTGCATCAGTAACACTTGATGCAGGTAAATCACCTGTATCAACCAATGCTTTTAACGCCGCCAGTACAATAAACTTTGCATCTACTTCAAAAAAGTGTCGCAGTTTTTGACGTGTGTCACTGCGGCCATATCCATCCGTTCCCAGTGTAACGTATGGCGCTTTAATATAAGGCCTAATTTGATCAGCATAAGCACGCATGTAATCGGTCGCTGCAATCACCGGACCTTTTTTATCAGCCATTTGTGCTTCTACATAGCAGGGCTTTATTTTTTTCGTTGGATTCATGCGTTGATGACGCGCGTTCTCCATCCCATCCCTTGCAAGCTCCGTAAAGCTCGTCATGCTCCAAATATCAGAAGACACTGAAAAATCTTTTTCTAATAATTTAGCCGCAGCTTCTACTTCTCGTAAAATAGTACCAGACCCCATCAATTGTACATGCTGCTTTTTAGGTTTTGTGCACGACTTTAAGCAATACATACCTTTTAGTATGCCCGCTTCAACAGCCTTACCTTTTGGCATATCAGGATGCGTATAATTTTCATTCATCAACGTAATATAGAAAAATACAGCTTCTTGTGCCTCAAACATACGGTATAAACCACTTTGAATAATCACAGCGAGCTCATACGCGTAAGTTGGATCGTAAGACACACAATTAGGAATGGTCGATGACATCAAATGACTATGACCATCTTGATGCTGTAAACCCTCACCGGCAAGCGTTGTACGTCCTGCGGTTGCACCCAATAAAAAGCCCCGTGCCTGCATATCACCCGCAGCCCAAGCCAAGTCACCGATACGTTGAAAACCAAACATGGAATAATAAATATAAAACGGGATCATCGGGCATTGGTTATTTGCATACGACGTTGCCGCTGCCATCCAAGAACAAAAAGCACCGGCTTCGTTAATGCCTTCTTCTAAAATTTGGCCATCTTTCGCTTCACGATAATACATCACCTGATCTCTATCGACCGGGGTCTACAGTTGTCCAACAGGAGAATAAATGCCGATTTGTCGAAACAAGCCTTCCATCCCAAATGTACGAGATTCATCTGGCACAATAGGCACAATTCGCTTGCCCAGTGCTTTGTCACGCAACAAAATAGAGATGATACGCACAAACGCCATGGTGGTTGATAATTCACGTTCTCCAAGACCTTTTGTAATGGCTGCAAACGCACTTAAATCTGGTGCTTTTAATACCTCACACGCCGTATTTCGTGCAGGCAAATAGCCGCCCAGTGCCTCTCGCTGTTTTTGTAAATATTGCATCTCGGGACTGTTTTTATCCGGTCGATAAAACGGCACATCTTTAATTTGTTTGTCTGTGACTGGAATACTAAATCTATCTCGAAAAACGCGTAGTTCTTCTTCTGTCATTTTTTTCTGTTGATGGGTAATATTTTGGCCTTCACCCGCTGACCCCATGCCATAGCCTTTGATGGTCTTGGCTAAGACAACCGTCGGCACACCTTCGGTGGCAACCGCCTCGGCATAAGCTGCAAACACTTTTTGTGGATCATGCCCCCCTCGGTTTAAACGCCACACTTCTTCATCAGATAAGTTCTCGACCATTTTTTGAAGCTCAGGTGAATCACCAAAAAAATGTTCACGGACATAACCGCCATCATTGCCTTTATAGCTTTGGTAATCTCCATCGACACAAGCCTCCATCCGTGCTTGCATAACACCTTCTTTATCTTTCTCAAATAAAGCGTCCCAACGACCGCCCCAGACGACTTTAATCACGTGCCAACCTGCCCCTCGGAACAAGCCTTCAAGCTCTTGAATAATTTTTCCGTTGCCTCGGCCTGGGCCATCTAGACGCTGTAAATTACAATTGACAACAAAAATTAAATTATCTAATTTTTCACGAACAGCTATCGATAAAGCCCCTACTGATTCAGGCTCATCCATTTCACCATCACCTAAAAATGCCCAAACTTTTCGGCCTTTTGTGTCAGCGAGTCCACGATTTTCTAAATATTTTAAGAACCTTGCCTGATAAATTGCTTGAATCGGCCCAAGCCCCATAGACACCGTTGGAAATTGCCAAAAGTGTTGCATCAACCAAGGATGTGGATAAGAACTTAATCCATCGACTTCTACTTCTTGTCTAAAATGCGCGAGTTGGTCGTCAGTCAAACGGCCTTCTAGGTAAGCACGCGCATAAATACCAGGCGAACAGTGCCCTTGAATATACAATAAATCTGCACCACCCGGTGCATTAGGGCCTTTGAAAAAATAATTAAATCCTGTTTCATACAGCGTAGATGCTGACGCATAAGAAGCAATATGCCCGCCAAGCTCAGGCGCATGTTTGCCTGCTCGAAGAACCATTGCCACTGCGTTCCAACGAATCAAAGCACTGATTCGCTTTGCAATGCCTTCATCGGGTGGCATCGGTTTTTCGTCCTGTCGCTTAATGCTATTTCGATATGGCGTGTGAATGGCACTCGGTAATAATACGCCTGAAGCATCTGCAGCACTTAATAACTGCTGAATTAAAAAACCTGCACGCTCAGGACCATGTGCTTTGATAACAGCAGCTAATGCTTCTGTCCAGTCACGCGTTTCAGCGGGATCAGTATCCTGTTTTAATATATGATTTACCATATTTTATTCCTCAACAACAAAAGGGTGTGACTTGCAAATATTTTCGAATGCTTCCCTTACACACCCCGACACAAGTGCGATAATCTGCGGGGCAGTCACACGATATTTTTCGGCATTGTAGTGGATCACGAAAAGATTGCAACTGAAGCGCTACGCGCTCACCTTGGACACACTGTTCATGAACATAGGTTTTATAACGTGCCTTCATAGCTTGGGCCGCCTGATGTTCACACCGTTTACACCCATCACTGCACTGCCGCTGACAGGCAGCAGATTTAATTTCGCATTGCTTAATACAGGCACGCTCAGCTTGCGCGCGTTTTGCATCTTCATGCGGCGATAAAGAACAACCATACAAAAAAAGAATGAAACCACACAGCATGACTCGCATGATTTGCATATTAATCTTTCCTCATTTTATCTGAAAATGACATAGGGGTTGGGTATTTTAAGACCACAACATAAGACGATACAATAAACGTCAGAATGGTCGTAGCTTGAATTAAATTAGAAGCCACATCTGAAATCAAATTCGTCGTTAATGCGATACTTGCCACCAACAAAGAAAACTCACTGGCTTGTCCAAGGCGCATCCCCACTTCTTTTGACACCGCTTTTTTCTCGCCCGCTTTGTAAAGAAACAAAGAAAAGCAAAGCGGCTTGAGTACCAGCATTAACACCGATAACATCACGGCAGGAATTAAGACTTGCGCCGCAAATCCAAAATTAAACGTCGCACCCACAGCAAAGAAAAACATCACCAAAAAGAAATCACGCAGTGGCTTTAAGCTCTCTGCAATAAAAAGGGAAATTGGACTCGATGCCAAAGCAACCCCTGCAACAAACGCACCGATGTCTTCCGATAACCCCAGTTGCAAAGCGAGTACAGATAGACCTAAACACCACCCAATAGATAATAAGAACACGTATTCTTGTGTCCTATCAAAACGCGCTAAAAGCTTCACCAATACATAGCGCTCAATGGCAAAAGCAAAAAATATGAGTGCTGGCAACGTAATACAAACAGACACCAAATCATGCCAACTTAAGCCCGATGGATTTTGAGCGCCGTTAATTAAGATTAAGACAACTATCGCAATAATATCTTGCATTAACAGCACACTAATCATGACCTCACCGGCGTGTTGATGATGCAAAATCGTGGTCGGCAAGAGCTTTAAACCAATAATCGTACTGGAAAACATCATGGAGGCGCCGAGCACCAAAGACTCATTAATCGTTAGGCCAAACCAGCGCCCAATACCATAAGCAACCAACGCAAAAATTGACGAGCTCAACAAGGCAATCCAGGTTACTTTTTTCAACATATGTAATAAATTCTGAGGTTGCAAATGCAAGCCCAATAAAAATAACAAAAAGACAATGCCGATATCACCCACTTGGCGTACAGCGGTTAAATCAGTAATGAGCTTAAAGCCCCAAGGACCAAATGCAGCACCCAGCATAATATACGCCACCAAAAGCGACTGCCGGGTATACAGTACTGCTGTTGATAAAACGGCAGCACCCGCAAAAATCAGGAACATCGTGTAAAAAACTGCTTCTTCATGCATGCATCTTCATCCTCTAAAAACTACGATTAGTTATTATTTTTTATTCGTCCATAAGATCAGGATAGTCGGTCAACACCGAATCTGCACCCCATGCAAAAAAACGCGCGGCCCATTCTCTTGCATTAACTGTGTAAATACAAACCTGATAACCTGCGTCTTGAATTAACTTAATGCGCTTGCGTGTGATGATATATTGATTTAAATGCACCGACACAGCACGCACCTCTTTTGCAATATCTTCCCAATTATTTTTCCATTGATGCAATAAAACACCTAACGGCAATGCTGGCATCTTAGATGCACACAGGCGTAATACGTCTTGATTAAAACACGACACCAAAGGGAGTTGAGTATCAGATGGCCAATATTGTGTAAGGCAAGTTAAAAAAGCGTCTATCGTAGATTGAACGCATCCAGTACTCGGTTTAAGTTCTATGTTTGCTTGAACTTGATGCGTCACACACCATTGTAATACTTCAGACAAATAAGGCACCTTTTCGCCAACACATTGCCTTGAAAACCATGCCCCTGCATCAAGCTGATTGATAACATCACTGGCTGTTGTACTAAACTCACCACGACCATTGCTGGTGCGTTCGAGTGTGTCATCATGAAAAACGAACAGGCCGCCATCTGCAGACATCATGACATCAAACTCAACAGCCCGTATGCCGAGCGCATAAGCTTTGTTAAAGGCTGCCATCGTATTTTCTGGTGCATAAGAAGAGGCGCCGCGATGCGCAATTAAGGGCTCTATTTTTATCATCGCGAACAAGCCTTAGCTAGCTATCATTATATGGCAATTAGCATAGCTTATTTCACCCTAAAACGCTAGGTCTCAAAGGTTTATAATCTTGCACGTAAAGGCATGCGCATATCACCCTCTGTGCCATTCATCACATCCTGTTGTAATCGGTTCACTTCGGTCAATAGCCGTATTGCCCTTTGGCGCTGTTGCTGCTCAGGAAGCAACGCCACCAAAGTTTTTGCCCGAGACCAAAACAAGTCTGTCTGATTTTGCTTTGTATGCTCCGTATGATTCTTTTGACTGAGTAATCTCTCAAAGGCAACCGTTATTTTGTTTACCTCGGTTCGTTTATCAAAATACGTATCTACCCCTAAAAGATACTGACGCTGTAACACTTCTGGATTAATGCGTACCAGTGCTTTAATTAATGCCGAAAATTGCTGCCTAATGCTTAGCATGCTTATTTATCCTATTTTATGATCACAAAAAATGCATTATATCGCAATTTTAAAATCCTCTCTAACTTTTTCTTATCGCTCAGAATTGATTTCAATCTCAAATCCGTCTATAACATCACTTTCTTTCTTTTATGTAGCTGTTATGACTGAAGACTTAAATAATCCCATCAATCCTATCGATGACACCAATTTTTTAGATTACGCTGAGGCCCACGGCTTTGGTGATATTCATATAAAACTAGACCCAAAAACTGGCATGCGCGCTATTGTTGCGATTCACAGCACAACCCTTGGCCCTGCCTTAGGTGGATGTCGTTTTATTGAATATCCGAACTCAAACACAGCGCTGTATGATGCCATGCGCTTAGCACGAGGCATGAGTTATAAAGCTGCCTCTGTCGGCCTACCTTTAGGTGGCGGTAAAGCCGTTGTACTGCAACCTCATCAACCCTATGACAGACAGGCGTATTTAAAAAGCTTTGGTGAATTTGTGGATTCATTAGGTGGTCGCTATATCACTGCCATGGACAGCGGCACTGAACTAAGCGATATGGATATTATTCGTGAAAATACCCCTTATGTTGCCACCTGTTCAAGCTTAGAGGGCGACCCATCCCCCTCCACCGTACAAGGTGTTTTACATGGCATTCAGGCGGCTGCTGCATTTAAATGGAACAACCCTGAGCTTAAAAATTTACACATTGCTGTTCAAGGCTTAGGTCATGTTGGGTATGGCCTCGCTGAAAAATTGCATCAAATGGGGGTTAAACTCACCGTTGCTGATATTAATCCTGAAGCCGTTGCACGCGCAGAAAAAGCATTCAATGCAACAGCTGTGCCCACCGAAAGCATTCATGCCGTCGCCTGCGATTTATTTGCCCCTTGTGCCTTAGGCGGTATTTTAGATGACACGCGGATTCAACAACTCCAAACCACTGTGGTTGCAGGTGGTGCAAATAATCAGCTCGCACATACCTATCACGGAAAAATGCTACATGACGCAGGTATTTTATATGCGCCTGATTATGTGATAAATGCAGGCGGATTAATTTTTGCAGCTGATAATTACTTAGATAACATGGGCAAACCGCTGCCCGAACAGCTCAAGCAAATTGACACATCACTCACTGAAATTTTTGAGCGCTCAGTCCATGAAAATATGCCTACCAGCACAATTGCTGACACCATTGCGCAAGAAAAACTAGAGGCCAATACATGAAACATATCAGTATGACCGAACCACTGTATCAATATTTATTAGATATTTCTGTGCAAGAACATCCAGTCCTTAAAGCACTCCGAGAGAAAACAGCTGAACTCCCCTTAAGTGTCATGCAAATTGCCCCAGAACAAGCGCAATTTATGCAGTTTTTATTACGCACTTTAAATGCAAAAAAAGTATTGGAGCTTGGTACATTCACAGGCTATAGCGCGCTCGCAATGGCTCTTGCCTTACCCGATAATGGGGCGCTTATCACCTGTGATATCAATACCGAATGGACAGATAAAGCCGAGCCTTTTTGGCAAGACGCAAATCAAGCACATAAAATCACGCTCAAATTAGGCAAAGCACTGGATACGCTTAATCACCTTATTCAAAATAACCATGCAAACACATTTGATTTTATTTTTATTGATGCCGATAAAACCAATTATTTAAATTACTATGAGTGCGCATTACAACTCTTAGCACCCAATGGCGTTATTGCGATTGATAACGTTTTGTGGCGCGGTGATATTATTAACCCAGACGATACGCGCCCACAAACAAAAGCAATTCAAGCCTTAAATTTACATATCAAAGCAGATCACCGCGTTGATAGCAGCTTATTACCCCTAGCGGACGGCCTGTTTTTAATACGTAAGAAATAAATATACAAAATTAATATTACTTAACAACAAGGAGTGTGTGTTATGCCGAATCAACCATCTAAAGAAAACCCTTGTGGCCTTGACGGCTTTGCTTTTTTAGAATTTGCAGGCCCAGATGCCCTGTTTATTCAAAACTTATTTGAAAAACAAGGTTTTACAAAGCACGCAACCCATCAAACCCAACCGATTACATGGTACCAACAAAATAATATTCAATTTATCTTAAATGCTGTGCCCAATACAAATGCCGCAGAACACGCTAAAACACATGGTGCCGGCGCCTGTGCCATGGGATTTCGTGTTAGCAATGCAAAGCAAGCCTTTGAACACGCCATTGCAAATGGCGCAAAAGCTTTCGATGACAAAAGTGACGTCAACTATGGCTTACCCGCAATAGAAGCCATTGGTGGCAGTGTGATTTACTTTGTCGATGAATCACAAACACCTTTTGCCAACGAATGGGATTTATCTGATAACATCAGCAACCCACCCGCTCAAGGCCTAATCGAAATAGACCACCTGACCCATAATGTAAAACGTGGCAATATGGATGTATGGGCTGATTTTTATGATCGCATTTTTGGGTTTAAAGAAATTCGATTTTTTGATATCAAAGGCCAAGTCACAGGACTGATTAGTCGCGCACTCGGAAGCCCTTGTGGCAAAATAAAAATTCCTCTCAATGAATCCACTGATGACCAATCTCAAATTGAAGAATTTCTCCGTGATTATCACGGTGAAGGCATTCAACATATAGCCCTCAGCACCAATAATATTTATCAAACAGTTCATGGCTTACGCGAGGCAGGGATTAACTTCTTAGATGTGCCTGATACTTATTATGAAGGGATTCAAGCCCGTGTGCCCTGGCATAAAGAGCCACTCGATCAACTCCAGGCTGAAAAAATTCCCCTCGATGGCACAAAAACCCCTGAAGGCGGATTGTTACTTCAAATTTTCACTGACAACCTATTGGGCCCTGTGTTTTTTGAAATTATCCAACGTCAAGGCAATGATGGCTTTGGTGAAGGTAATTTTAAGGCTTTATTTGAAGCCATTGAACGAGACCAAATCAAACGCGGTACTTTGAATATCAACTCATCTGAATCATCTGAAATGGCGTCTTAACTTATGAAATTTGCAAGCTTAAAATCAGAAACATCAAGAGATGGCCAACTATGTATCGTCAGCCGTGATTTATCACTCGCTGTCGATGCAAGCCATATTGCCCCTACGCTTCAAATTGCGCTTGAACGCTGGCCTGAAGTGTTTGATGCTTTAGAAACACTTTCATCAGAGCTCAATGCAGGAAAGCTCACAGCACAAGCCTTTGCGTTTGACCCAAAAGCCTGTGCATCACCGCTACCACGTGCTTATCAATGGGCTGATGGTAGCGCTTATGTGAATCACGTTGAGCTGGTGCGTAAAGCACGTAACGCTGAAATGCCCTCAAATTTTTGGACCGATCCCCTCTTGTATCAAGGCGGATCGGATACTTTTTTAGGACCTTGCGATCCCATTCTTGTCAGTGATGAAGCCTTTGGCATTGACTTTGAAGCTGAAATTGCTGTGATTACCGATGATGTGCCGATGGGCATTCAATCCAATCAAGCAGCACCTCATATTCGCTTACTTATGCTTGTCAATGATGTCTCACTTCGCAATTTAATTCCTGCAGAAATTGGCAAGAGTTTTGGCTTTTTCCAATCAAAACCCTCCAGCGCTTTTTCACCCGTTGCCATCACACCTGATGAACTCGGTGATAGCTTCGATGGTGAGCGCTTGCATTTACCGCTCTATAGCTATTTAAATCATGATTTATTTGGCAAACCCAATGCTGGCATCGACATGACCTTTTCATTTCCTGATTTAATTGCACATACCGCTAAAACACGACGCCTATCTGCTGGCACCATTATTGGTTCAGGCACTGTATCTAACACCGATCGCAGTCAAGGCTCTTCTTGTATTGCAGAAAAACGGATGCTTGAAATCATTGCTGAAGGCAAGCCCAAACAAAATTTTATGCACTTTGGCGACAGTATTCGCATTGAAATGCTAGATGATGCAGGCAATAATCTTTTTGGGAGCATTAACCAAACCGTGACACAGTATATACCCGGGGAGTAAACCATGAAGCTATACGATTACTATCGCTCAACAGCCAGTTATCGTGTGCGCATTGCGCTAAACCTGAAAAAATTGCCGTTTGAATGCATTCCTGTGCATTTGGTCCGTGATGGTGGTGAGCAGCATTTGCCTGCTTACCGCGCGTTAAATCCCCAAGGGTTGGTGCCAACACTGATTGATACAACCCAACATGCTATCACGCAATCGATGGCTATTTTAGAATACTTAGAAGAACAATACCCAAGGCCTGCACTCTTACCACAAAATACCATGGCGCGCGCATCTGTGCGCAGCTTGGCACTTTTAGTGGCCTGTGATATGCATCCTCTGAATAATTTACGCGTCTTAAAGCAACTTAAAAAGCAGTTTAATGCAACAGAAGATGATATTACACATTGGTATCACCACTGGTTAAAAGCAGGTTTTGATGCCTTTGAAACGAGATTAAAACAAGCCACCAGAAAAAATCTAAATGTTTGTGATGGTGAACAAATTAGCTTTGCTGATATTTGTTTGATTCCGCAAATTTTTAATGCCAAACGCTTTGAATTTTCGCTTGAACCCTACCCGCTGATTCAAGCGATTAACGCGCATTGTTTAACACTTGACGCGTTTCAGGAAGCCACACCTGAATCGTTCATGAATAAATAAAACCCTCGAACCATCATATACATCCCGAGAATCATCATCACAACACAAGCGACATAATGCCCTCTGCCTGCCCATAGTTTTTTAAGCAGTTGCAGCATTCTTTCAGGTGCTGCAAGCCAGAGCACACTTTTAATTAAGAAGAGCCAGCAAATCAACGTAATATAAACCCGTGGCCCCCAAATCCATATATTATGCATCACCACCAAAAATAAACTCACAAATAACGACATCGATGCGCTTATCATAATACCCGGTGGCGGTATTTTAAGGTTGGCAATCATGGTTTTATAATAACTGGCTTGACTCAAAAAAATGATACTCATAATCACAAAATACAAACCAAAGACTTGTGCAAACAAAAAAGAGTGAAGCGATGGATTCATCATGTTTTTTTTCCTCAATGTGAGTGATTTTCATCATACCCCTTCTATTTAATAACTGGGTTTAGATTGAATTGCAACTTTCACTCTTTTCTGTGCATTTTTTTTGGTATATTATCAAACTTTTACTTTTAATCATTCTTAAGCTGCTGGAAATTATCATGTCAGAAATACACTCAGTCAAAACTTGCCTTAGTGGAACCATCGCAACAGGCACCTCAATTACCGTTCGTGGCTGGGTTAAAACACGACGAGATTCAAAAGCAGGTTTGTCTTTTATCAGCCTTCATGATGGCTCATGCTTTCATCCCATCCAAATCGTTGCCCCCAATACGCTTCCTAACTATCAAAACGCCATTCAAAAACTCACAGCCGGCTGCTCGATTACAGCCACAGGTGCACTGGTTGAGTCTGGCGGAAAAGGTCAGGCTTACGAGATTCAAGCTGAAAGCATTGATATCGTCGGCTGGGTTGAAAATCCAGACACCTATCCCATTCAAGCCAAACGCCATACCCTTGAATTTTTGCGCGAAGTGGCACACTTAAGACCTCGCACCAACACCATCAGTGCTGTCACACGCATTCGACACGGTATTTCACAAGCCATTCATCGTTTTTTGCATCAAGAAGGCTATCACTGGATTCACACGCCTATTATTACAAGCAACGACTGCGAAGGTGCCGGTGAACTCTTTCGTGTGAGCACGCTCGATATCATCAACCCACCTAAAACACCTGACAATAAACCTGATTTCTCACGTGACTTTTTTGAACAAGAAACATTTCTAACGGTCTCAGGACAACTCAATGTCGAAGCCTATTGCTTGGCTATGTCTAAAGTCTATACGTTTGGACCTACATTCCGTGCCGAAAATTCAAATACAAGCCGTCATTTAGCAGAATTTTGGATGGTAGAGCCAGAACTTGCCTTTGGCACGCTCGATGATATTTGTGCCTTATCTCAAAAATTCTTACGCTTTGTTTGCGAAACAGTGCTCAATGAATATGCTGATGATTTAGCCTTTTTTAATCAGTTTATAGACAAAACTTGCCTGGCTCGTCTCGAAGCCTTAGTACAATCTGACTTTGAAACCTTAAGCTACAAAGACGCCGTGCAGTTGCTTGAAAAAAGCAAGCAGCCGTTTGAATATCCTGTACGATACGGGCTTGATTTACAATCAGAACACGAACGCTATTTAACCGAGCAGCATTTTAAAAAACCACTGATTATTACAGATTATCCCAAAGACATTAAAAGCTTTTATATGCGCCTAAACGACGATGAACAAACTGTTGCTGCAATGGATGTTTTAGTACCAGGCATTGGTGAAATCATTGGGGGCAGTCAGCGCGAAGAGCGTTTAGATATCCTTGAAGCACGAATGGATGCAGCAGGCTTAGATAAAACACAATACAAGTGGTATCTTGATTTACGTCGCTATGGCACGGTGCCCCACTCAGGCTTTGGACTCGGTTTAGAGCGCTTGGTCAGCTATGTCACTGGCGTTTCAAACATTCGCGATGTCATTGCCTTTCCAAGAACACCAGGTCATGCCAAGTACTAGGGCCTAAAAACTTTTTTACTCTATACCCAATACACTTCAAGATGCGAGTTTTGCATGAAGCTTAGTTAGCTCTGTGGAGACAGCAACTTAAGTAATTATCTAAAAATTCGTCTTTATCAATAGCTTAAAGTTAGGTCATATCTTTAGACTAAAAGTTGTTTAGAACGTCCTTCTCCAGCGGGCCTACTCTGTGGACACATCTCTGTATAAATTCCAACCGTCAAACATTTCA
>JAAHTH010002153.1_pt1 | contig 15659 bp, 30 predicted proteins | sample 6116091 | NCBI WGS metagenome assembly JAAHTH01 (sample SAMN13939990, study PRJNA603662) | sponge metagenome | isolation source: marine sponge | host: Mycale hentscheli | place: New Zealand | collected 2006 | reverse complement strand
TTACGCTAAAATCAGGGTTTATTCTTGAACCTAAACCTACTCTTTCTAGTTCATTTAAGAAAGTTGTAGGAGAATTAAAAACTAATTCAACTCCTAAAAATTTACATCTTGATTGAACATTTCTTTTGTAATCATATACATTTTCATCATTTAACCAACTAAGTTTTTTCATACCTTTTACAATATCTAAATCGTCAATTCCGAATATCACATCACCTTCTGAATCAATAAAACCGTGATTATTCAAGGTTCATCACCTCAAATTCTGATTTATTTTGTCTTATAGATTCTTTCAATCTGAAATCTTCTAAAGCAAATTTCATCGTTTTTATTTCTTTTTTCATTCTCTCCATTTCAATCAATATACTATCTATTTCACTCATTATTTCTTTTTTCTTCATTTTAATCACCAATTTTTATATGTTTCACTTATCTCTTTTCTTATATTTAATCTACAACATCTAGCACATCTAGTAACTTTAGAAGTTGAAGAAATCCTAGTATTACAACCTAGAATTTTACAATATTTATTACCTAAACTTTCTATCATTCTTCTTCCTCCATTACACATTTATGCGTTAAAAATTGTATCATCGTTATGGGCTTTTTACATTTCTTACAGTATCTCATATTTTGTCTACCTCAAAAATAATTAGAGGTAGGCAGTATATAAAATGTTTGTTTTTAACTATAAAAATCCACATTTTGTGAAGTTCACTCAAGTTTAAATACCTCTTGCTTTTGGTTGACAATGGGAGGTATAACTGAATATGACAACTACAAATGAAATTGATTGGTCTGTATTAAATACAGGAACAGATAAAGAAACAGTAGCATTGAAAGAAGTACCGTTAGATACGGAGGTTTCTATCACTTTTGATAGAATCTTCAATACACCTAGCGGTAATATCGGTGCTGAAGTTTCAACCGAAATAAGTGGCGAACTCATATGGTTAAGTGGTTCTTATGGGCCTCAGAACGGTATGATGAGTCTAGTCAAGGCAGCAGGGGGAAACCCCGAAGGTATTGAAGGTAACACATTTACTTTTACAAGAATATCATCGGAAAAAAGTCCGGCTGGCTACGCTTACAGATGGACTGCATAATTCACAAAATGTGAATTTATAGTTCAAGAAATTCGTAACAATTGATAGGGATAGGATGAGTTAAATTTTTCATAATTTTTAATCCTCGCTCATCTTATCGCTATCTCTTAAAAAATATATAAAAATAAATTATCCCTGTTCGGATAATTAAATAACTAAAAAATAATTCAACTTCCATTTATCCCTAAGTGTGCTAAAGGTGCATGATAAACATAACGAATTAAATATATCATTCCCATTAAAAATAGTAATCCTGTTGTAAAGGCAGCAAAGATTTCAACTCCACCATCTAAGAACACTTCAGAAATTGAGTTGTAAGCGTTTTTGACGGTTCTAATTAGTATCGGGCCTATCTCCTCAAAGATAGCCATAGAAGTCTCTCTGAGGGCCGTTAAACCGTAAGCAATCGCCCTTCCTAAAGCAGTACCAATTCCTTCCCAGTCAATATTAGAAATAAAATCTTTAATTTCTTCAATTGCGGTAATTAATTTAGCCGTTCCCGCATCTAGTAAATCATTACCGACATCAACGGCTAGATTTTGAACAAAATTACCCTCTCTATCATATTCTTCATAGTATTCTCCATCACCATCAGCATCGCCTATTCTGATAAGAAAACTACCAATTAAACCTACTACCATTATCTATACACATTCCCTGTAAATACTGCATTAAAAATATCAAATAATAATCTGAACATAACTGCGAACATCATCAATACAGGAATGCTATTAATTATGCCTTGAACGCCTCCTACAACGGCTTTACCTGCCAGTTCTAACTTATCATCAACTTCCATCACTATCACCCGTTGTTGATATGATAAATGATAGAATAACGAAAGCAACTAATCCGCCTAAAATAACATAAAGTGAAAGTCCTTCTGAATCATTTATTTGGTCATCATTTCCTCCTCCGTTTCCTCCTTCATAATCATCTTCTTTCGGAGGAATAATAGTGCATTCAGCATAACTCTTCAATGTTATTACAACATAAAAATCGTTATACATATTTGATATTGTATTAATTTCTTGAGGGTCTAAAAATTCTTGCCCGTTTTTGTTCAATGAAATACCAATTGCATCGGATACAACATCCACTGTAAGAATATCGCCTGTTTCAATAGTTATTGACATTCTTTCTTCCCATCTTACAGGGTCTAATTCATTGTTTGGTTTTTGTGCTGAAATTTTTAAATCTAGTTGTAATCTTGATGCTTCATAATACGGGGCTGCTTGAAAAAATCCTTCTTTATTTGGGCCTTGAAGTTCAATGTTTTTTCCATCTTTGAAAACAATCGCCCCTGAATAATCTAATACTCCTTTATCTCTTAATATTGATGCCCCAACAGGTTGATTTACACAAATATAATCTTCCCAATTTCTATATGTAAATTGAGGATTCATAGGATTATCAATAATATCCATAGGAATATTCTCGGTGGGAGAATCAGGGTTAAAATCTCTATCTTCTGAATCGTCGTAATCATCATTTGGGTCATTAGGTCTACCATTCATTTACATCACTACTGCCATTATTTCTTCATATGAAACTCCTAAAGTTGCACATAAAACGGCTATTAGTAAATACCAAAATTTAGGAGGGATATCTATTCTTCCTTTTAGGGTAAATTCATCGGGGGAGATATGAAATTTCAACGGTTCTTTTTCCACATTTTGTGAAGTAGGGTCAAGGTTTTTTACATTTTGTGAAGTCTGTTCATCCATTTTAGCACTTCCATCTTCTTCGCTGAATCTGATTTTTTGAACAACTTCCGCTATCCACTATCTTAGCAGTTCTAGCACAATAACTTCTCCATCTAGGAGAACCTACCCTACCTACTCTAACTTTAGAAGAAACCTTTGTTCTTCCGCATTTTCTATCATAAACATATGGCATTCTTAATCACCTTAATTTGATGTGCATACCCATTTATCTGTTGCTATTGCCACTACCGTATAAATTTCATTTAGTGCGTTTCGGGTTAATGATGCGGGAGTCGCACCGTTTAACGTTGCACCGCCTGTTGAAACTATATTCATACCGTTTGCACCTGTTGTTAAAACTCTAAACCAATCTCCTTGAGTGCATGATGTTGGAACTGTAAAAGTTTTAGCACTTGTACTTGTTAAAACATATAATTGACCGATTAATTCATTACTATCTCTTGTTGATAAATCAACCGTGGCACTTGTTTTTGTGACTATTGCACATTTAGAAGAAACTGAACCATTAACTTGTAAAACGGGGTTATTATCTGCTAAACCTGTTGTTGGTGCGGAGTAAATTCCTATTGTATCAGTACCACCGTTTAATTCAAACATTGATGCTCTATTATTACTTCTAATTCTAAAATCACAATCTGCCCCCGAAGGGTTAAAGTCGGTTATATATGAATCCCATTGAGCCAATTCTCTCGCACTACTACTTCTCAATGTTTGAAACTTTAATGTTGATTCAACACCACCCGCAGTAGCATCGTTAACAAAAGCGGAAATTTGTGCCATTCGTAATCTATTACCACCTAAATCACGACCATAGAACTCAATTTCGCCTAATGTTTGGTCGGATGCACTAGGGATGTCATCACGATAAAACTGCATTATAGGTGCGGCATTTTGGTCGTCTTGAGTAGATATTAATTCTAATGTAGCATCACCCGCAGTAGTACCCGCATATATTGACAATGTGCTATCAGCATTAGCCAAACCGCCTATTCCTATTGTATCGGTAGAACCATCAACAAAAAACATATTTTCATTTCCATTAGTTTCAATTCTAGTATCTAAAGCGAAACTAACATCATTAATTATAACCTCATCTTTATCGGCTCTAAATACATTGATTGGCCCAGCCGCATTTGATGTAACATCAATAACTAATCTTCCGTCGTGACTACCTGCAACGGCATTGTCTATTTGAGCATACATTTGTGCATAAATTACTTTATCACCGTTGTCGTCTTTACCTGTAAAATTTAATTGACCTAATTTATCATCAGCAGTAGCACTCGCTGAATTTCTATAAAATTCAATTGTAGGTGCTTGGGATGCATCACCATCGGTTGAAGTAACAGTCAAAGCATTTTGCGTAGAATTTCCGACATTGATTTGAACTAAACCTAATGCGTTATCAATACCACCCGTACCAAAATGTGCTTTATTTAGCCCTGCATCTATCAAAAACATATCTTGATATGCATCCGATTCAACTCTAAAGTCTGCTTCAGCATTACCCGCTTCATTAAATATCATTTCACCATCGGGTTTGATAACTATACAATTAGTAATATCCCCTGCACCTAAACTTAAACTACCTAAATTTTGTCTATCATAAATGAAAGATGTGTTACCGGATTTCATTATTAATAACATTTCATTTTCTTGCGATGATACATCAGTATCACCTAAGTATAATCTAGGTGTAGTTCCTAATAATTTTAATTTTGGTGTTCCTGTTGTATCAAAAGTAAAACTTGCATCCCCTCCGATAGTATCTGCCGCAGTACCAAAAGCGACTTGATTAGCCGCTATTGTTCCGCCAATAGTACCACCACCACCACCGGATAAACCAACGGTAGTTTTAGTACCGGAATTAGTTAAAGTAAAATCTGTATTAGCGAAAGCAATTGTATTAACTGGCCTGTTTTCACTTGTACCATTATCAAGTTGAGTTTTCAGTGGAGGACGTACAGGACCGGACATATTATTTCACCTTTTTTAATTGAATAAGAGAAGTACCCTTTTTAGTTAATCGCATTATATATCTCTTACCTTTATTTTCAGGTCTTATACCTCGATATGCCCCTTTTGGAAGTTTAGAGAAATATTCAGTTTTACCATCATAATTAATAGAATATTTAGCCATATTATTTTCCCTCCATAATTTCACATTTTGTGAAAATACAAATTGGGATTACACAAAATGTGCAATCCATTTAGTTATTCCCACCACTATTCAAAACTTCAATAACTGCTGTACCTGCATCTGCACGTACAAAACATGGTTGATTTACGAATGGTTGTGGTTGGTCAAAAATTAAAGTTACTCCATCATCAATAGTAAAATAATTTCCATTATCTACACTGAATTGGTCGAATGCTAATCTTACATCCGCACCTGAAACTCTTACGAAACATTTCCCCGCACCTGTTAAATCTAAAAACTGAGCATCAGTAGTAAGTGTTATTCTTAAAATTCTCGACATTAATAATCACCATTTCCGTTTTTATTTCCTAAGTTATCAGGTATTAATTTAAACATTGATTGAATAACCATGCCAAAAATAAATCCAAATGCAAAATTTCTCAAATCATCATTTCTCAACATAAATTCACCTCAATAACTAAATCTCATTGATTTTTGTTTTCTTTTGAGTTTCATAGTTTGTGTTATTTTCTTAGCCATTCTAGTTCTTGTTCCGTTTCCATATCTTTTGCTAATCATAGTTTCACCTATCCATTAATACAAAATATATTATCGCAACTATTATAATTCCTGTTAGTAGATTATTTTCTTCCATTTTATCACCTTTATTTTATAGCCGTTTAAACGCCGAACCTCGCATTTAACGGGGTTAGGTGGTACATTGACCGCCTAACACCCATTCCCTGCAAGATAGACACCTTAGAACGCCTGTTTTCACTAATCTCCGTGAATAGTGACCGAAGCCACTACTCAAGGGAGGTTAGAGAATCTTAATTGTTACCTTCTGTACGAGCAACTATTGAACGTTGTACGTTACTACTTGGAACGGCAGTTTGACGAGGGGCTGATGCTTCTACACCACGAAGAGGTGCGGTCATTACAGGATGGTAAAGACGAGTACAAGCAGCAGCACCTGTTGAAACTATCATAGTCAAGTCACCTGCTTTTAATCCGTATAGAGGAACATTGAGTATTCCATCACGGCTAGTAGCATATGATTGAGCAGTAGTGCTTGAAGCAGGGGAAGAAAGCATTACTCCATTACCTAGTTCATTTGAAGCCCATCTGTTTAGAGATATAGGCATACTGAATTGTGATAATGCTAATACTCTCAAACCGGATGTACCGAAGTTATCAGCGTTAGCACTAGCATTTTGAATGGAAATTGTTTCCAAAGTATATCCACCTGCCATAGCGGGAACTCTAGCAACAACCTGTTGGTCGAGATTCGCCCCATGAGAAAAAGAAGTAGCAGAAATTACTCTAGTAGAACGTTCTGTTTTTGAATTAAATCTAGCCCAAAAGGTAGATGTTCCACTTGTTACAGTTGATTTTCCGGCTGCTGCTAGAACTAATGTTGCCGGATAAAAAGAGTAAGTAATTTCAAATCTTGGTGTTCCGCTTAGAACTATTCCAACTGGCAAAGCCATATAAATATCAGTTGTAAGAGCAGTTGTAGCGGAAGGAACTTGAAGAACTCTTCCACCGATTTGATTTAGGAAATATCCGAAACGGCCCGCTTCTGTACTAGATTGTTCAGGTGCTATACCTGCAATCCAATCATAAAGGATTTCTCCGTTAATAACTAACTTGAATTGAGAAACTATTGCATCTAATCCGGTTGAGATAGCGATTGGGCCACCTCCGGCTGCTGCTTGAACTGTTGTAACTCTCCAAATGAGAGTTTCTAGTGTACCATCTACACCATAAAAACCGTCTACATATGGACCGGACGCTGTATCAGCAGGTACATTAGTAGTGGATGAATTTAATTGATAATATGTGACTCCTTGTCTCATTTAATCACTGTCCCTTCAAGTTTGCTATAAAATTTTCAACTGTATCTGCAACAGGCCCTAGCATTACTGAACCTAAGATAAGTCCACCTGCAAAAAGAATGTAATCTAAAGCACCGTATCCGGCTTGTTCAAGTCCTTTCAATATCATGAACTCACCACACTTGACCCGACACCTATTGTGCCTGTTACCCAACTGGTCAAGGATTGATTAAAGAATAATCTGAATAATCCGTTACCAACTGCTTCTACCATTATCACTGTGACTCCTAATGTAAAACCGTCCATAATCTGTTTCATGTTTCCCGCCACGTTTCGGCGGTCCATTATTGTTTCTGAAGTACCAAAAATAGGTCGTTTTGTTCTATCTAAATTTCTCATACTATCTGATACCCCCTAAAGGGGGTATCATATAGACGCTATCTATACTCCTTGATAGATGGGACTAGGAAAGAAAAAGGATGCGAGATACGCACGTTTATTCAAGCGGAAACGGTATTCAAAAAATTATCAATATTTCAGAAAAACGTCTTATTTTTTCTATATTTTGTGAAGTATCATTTCACAAAATGTGAAAAAAGTTTAGAAGACCTTTCTCAGTATTGCACATTTTGTGAAGTTCGCATGAACTTAAATACCTCCTAACTTTCGGAAAATTATGAGCAAAAAATATAGTAGATTGTCAAAGAAAGATAAGAGAGCCATCGTGCTTCTTGTTGAATTTGAAGGATGGAAAAAAGTAGAAGTTGCCGAAAGATTTGGAGTTTCAAGGTCAAGAATTTCACAAATTATTTCTGATACTTACAACGAAAAAAGAGGGTTAGGTTTTGAATATGGAGAAGATGCTTGAACTGATAATTTCAGCAATAGCGACATACGGAACTTTGGCAATTGCTAGAGAAGAAAGTATGTATTTAGCGGAAATCGAAAGACTTAGAAACCGCCTGTATTTCACAAGAATTTCCCTAGCGATTGTAACAGTCGCTTTCGGAGGGTTCGTATATGCCAGTTAGTGACACTACATTTCAGAATAGAATTAACTTCTTAGTTAGAGAACAAGGAATTGAAAGACAAGCGGAATTTTATGGGGTTACTCGTAGAACTGTTCGTAGGTGGCAAGGAGGAGAAACTACGCCTAGTGCTAGAACTAGAGATTCAGTGAGAAGGAGAGGATTGACGGCGGGTTCTCCTGTTGCTGAAACTGTAAGGAGAAACGGTAGATTCGCCCCTGCTCAAAGGTCTGTTGATACTTCCGCCTTCAATGCTAACGCATCAATAAATAGAGGATTAAGAAGGAGAAGAAATGCCGCTATTAGGGATGCTCAATCAAGAGGAAATGCAAGGGCTGAAAGAATGGCTAGAGCATTACCTCAAAGGCTTAGTAATAGAGAAGAATCAGCAAGAACAGAAGAATATGTTGCTCTTAGAAGGTCTGCTCAAATTTCAAATTTAAGAAGAGAAGGAGTTTCATTAAATTCTGAAAGAGCGACAAATGTACTCGGTGAAGTTCCTGAAGATTTTGAAGATTGGGATGAGTACGATGATTATTATGATTATGATGATATAGATTGGGATGAATGGAGAAGTAACTATGACCAAATGGCGGGTTGATTATGCCTAGAATAACAATTGTTGAAATGAGTGAAGAGGGTGAAGGTTTGGGATTTCCTGTTAGAGATTTACCAAATATAAAACCTCAAAAAAGGAAGAAGCAAGCGAAGAGAAGTCTTCAGACATGGAATATGATGGGTGCTGATACTGAAACGATTGAAGGAAAAGTTTGGTTATTCTCAACTGAAAAAGGTGTATGGAGAACTCCAACTTTTGCACATTTGATGCAAGTATTATACAACGATGACCATACTAAAAAATGGCGTAAGGGTAATGGAAAGAAGGGTAGAAGATGTTATGAGTATTTCTTTTGGAATTTAAAATTCGATGCTCAAGCAGTATTAAGAACTCTATCTGAACAAGTGATATTAGACTTAATCACTTCAAAAGAAGTTGAGGGAGAAATTTCATCGAATAAAGTTGTGATTAATGTTGACACGGCTGATTATCTTCCAATTGTAGAGGGGAGGATGGTTGAATTAACATATTTAGAAGGTAAAAGTTTTACAATTACCCCTAAGAATTTTTATCGAGGGGCATACAAATTAGGCCCTTGTAAATGGTGGGATATTTCTCAATTTTATAATAAAATGAGATTGAATAACGCTGCTCAAAAATATCTTAATAAAACTAAATTAGAAGAATGTTTTGATGGTACAATTTTAGACGCTTCAAGATTTGACGAATCAGAATACAGAGATTATTATGCGGAAGATATTGATAAATATGCTATCATTGATGCTGAATTAGCGGGAGAATTAGCGAGGTTGAAACGTAACCATTTTGTAGAATCGGGAGTGAGATTTATCCAACCTTATTCTTTGGCTAATGTTGCTCAAAGGGCTTGTCTTGATACTTGTTCAATTCCTACAATAAATAATTACACAAAAAGTGAAAAATCTATGACATTAATGAAACAAGCATTATCAGCATATCAAGGAGGTTGGTTTGAAACTACTGGAAGTGGTTATCATCCTGATGTAACGGGAGTTGATTTAGCAAGTGCTTATCCATATATTATGTATCATTTACCTAATATTGATGAAGAAGAAACCGCATGGATTCAAGGCGACGATAAGGAACATTTTATGGAATGGATGGAGACAAGAAATCCTTTTACTATCGGTTTTGCTGAATGTATGTTTTTATTCAATTCGGATAAGTGGAATCCTTTGGCTAAAATGTCTAGTACAGGCACGATTGTGACACCTAGATTAGTTAGAGGATGGTTCACCGCCGAAGAGATAAAAGAAGCGTTACAATGGCCTCATTCTCAATTTGAAGTTGGTAGATGGTTTTACCAATTAGAAACAGAAACAAAACCGTTCAGACCTTTTATTGAAAAATTCTATGAAATGAAAAATTCTAGTGAGAAAGGTTCGGTTGAATATCAAGTTGCTAAAACATGTTTGAATAGCCTCTATGGAAAGACCATACAAGCAGTAAATAACAAAGCGGGAAAATTATGGAATCCTTTCTATGCTGCTACAATTACAGGGGCTACTAGAGCGAGACTAGCGGAGTTAATTAGAGTCAATAATTTTGATGCTCTAAGCGTGGCCACTGATGGAGTTTTATTCCCTTCTGATAAGTTAGTAAATATACCTCCTAGACCTCTTCCCGCACCCTATAATCTAGGAGAATGGGAATTAGAAGAAAGGGGAGAATTAGCCATGCTTATGTCAGGTGTATATTCAATCAAAACTTCTGAATTTACTAAAACTGTTTTTAGAGGAAGTGCTTCATTATTTTTGAGAGGTTTTAGAGAAGGAGGACTTTTCAGATTTTGTGAAGAAAATAGAAATCGTTTCACAAAATCTGCAACAATTAGAAGACCATATTCAGCAGGGGAAGCAAGAGTAAGAAGTGATATGTCATTAATGAATATCTTTGAAGAGTTTTCATACACCATTAGACCTGCCGGAGATTCTACGAAAAGATTGTGGGGTAGACAAAAGCCTCAAACTTTCGGCGATTTGTTGCATACATGGTGGGATAGTTACCCTCATGAGCAATTAAATTAAATAATTACTTCACAAAATGTTAAAGACTTGTCTACTTTGGAAATTTTTATGAAATGGGACGATAACCCTTTACTTTGGGAAAAGTTAGATGATTTAATGATAAATAGTGCTTCGGAATTAAAGCAATTTCTTGATATTCTTTTTGAACATGAAAAAGAAATTCATCCAATGTTAAAGGGATTATTATTCGGTGGTTTTGGTCAATTAGTTATGGGTTATAATGTGGCTAGAACAGAAGCCAATGACCCTAAATTATCATTAGCGTTAGCAACTGAAAAAGTTATGAAAAATCCTTTATTTAATCAAGTAATGGCAGGGAATATTGAAAATATAATTGATAAATCAGTAGAACAAATGGAGTGAATAAAATGAAAGTAAAAGATTTAAAAGATTTTGTAAAAGCCTTAGATGATGAAGATATGTTAGAAATAATTGTAGACGATAAACCTCGTTATATTATTAGAAAAGTGGAAGAAGAGGAATAATTATGGGATTAGCAGAAAAACATCCTAAAGATAAAAATAAATATCAATCTACTTTTGATAATTATGGGCATGGAAAAGGTAACGGAAAATCAAGGGCAGCAGTTTACAAACACCATAAAAAATTCCTAAAAGAAAATTCAGATTTTGTGAAACCCGAAGAAATCACTTCACAAAATGTAGAAGAAATACCGATAATTGAAAACTCTACTTCACAAAATGTTGAAGAAAATTCTTCCGATTGGGAAGATATTGAATGGTTAAATGAATCAGAAGATAGCGATTTACCTTCACCTACTATTCCTACACCAATTAGAAAATTAAGTGAGGGAGGTGCTGCTTTATCAGTAGCACAAAGAGCCACTCAAGGTAAGTTAGTTAGATGGGCGTACATGGGAATTGATAGAGGTTTAACTCATTGGGGAAGGGGAGTTACTCAGCAGCCCGAATGGGAAATAAAAAGACATCCTATGGACTATGATGCTCTTGAAGGGGCAACCATGCACATGATGGATGCTAACGGAATATCAATTAATCTTAGTCCTAATTTAGTATTCATGACCGTTTTAGGAAGTGCTTATATTCCTCCTGTAACTTATGTTGCTCAAAATTCTAAAAAGAAAATTTTTCCCAAATTTAATCTAAAATCATTAATGAGAAACCCTTTTAGAAGAAAGAAAAAACAAGTTGAAAAAATGAGTGTTGAACATGCCTTTGAAAATTGAAGAATTATATTTACCCGATAGAAAAAGATTAGGAACTTTATGGGCCGGAACTAGCGGAAGTGGAAAAACTACCGCAGTTATTTCAACATTAAGACAAGCGATTCTATCTCCTAAATTTGGTGAATATCATAGATTTATTATTGTTGACCCTAAAGTTCAGCAGGGGGATTATGATTTACTTGTTGACCCTATCTTTGATTTATCAGAAGTTATGAAATCTATGGATAAAAATCGGGTAACTTTGTATTGGCCTTACTATGAAGAATTTGATACTAAAAGTATGGAACAAGATATATCAGTTATCGTAGATGAAATGTTTCGCCTTGCCGATAGTGAACCTAAAGCAACTTTTACATTCATCCTTGATGAATCTTCAATTGTCATCACTCCGACACGTGTACCACCTTCTCTGAAGCGTTTAGCGGTACAAGGTAGAGCAAAGGGTATTATCCCTTCCTTTGTCTCACAACGACCTTTAACTAACCGTTGGTTAGATGCAAATTTATCTAATGTTTTATTATTCAGAATGTTACCTGTTGATTCAGATAATTTAACAAAAAGATGGGGAGTTGATTTTGAAACTGCTGATAGTGCTATTCGGGAAATGCCTTTTTCTTTCTTAAGATTTAGTTTAGAAGATATTTCAATAAGTAAAATAAAACCTGTTGAATTACCAAAAAGAATACCGAGAAAGAAAAAGAAAAATATCTTTCAAAAATTTGCCGAAGCGACTAAGATTGATAAATATGTCAAGTAAATTAAATGATTACGGGGAAGGATGCCCTTTCGCAAAAGAAGTAATAGAAAAAGGAAAAGTTCTAGGCCCAATAAAAGGAAATCAAAAACTTGTATTATCCATCATTGATAAATGGGATGACACATATCATGTTGTAGTAATTGAACCTCATATTTGGTGGAAAAATTTTGGTGAATGGTGCTTAGAAAATGAACCTCATTTTGCTACTAAAGATTTAACGGCTATTGCTAATGTAGAAAAAGGGTTTATTTTAGTTCAAAGATTAACCGAATTAGTAAAAGTTGGGGAAATTTTGCGAAAAACCACTAATTATTATGATAATTATGGACTTTTAGAATGGAATCAGTATTTTAATAGAATAAAACTTTTAGATTTTGTGAAATAAATTACGTTCTTTATATACTGTTAATTTTCTTATTTCACAAAATGTGAAAAAATGTTTCTCATTTCTCATTTTCATTTCACAAAATGTGAAAAAATGTTTCTCATTTCTCATTTTCATTTCACAAAATGTTAAATTAATTTTATCACTTCACAAAATGTGCTATCTAAACAAAAAAGAAGTAACGTACCCTTGTTTTCTAACGTTTTATGAGATTATATTATATACCGAAGGGGCAACCCCCATTCTGTAAGCAAACGAAGTGAGCGAACAAGGAGGAATAAAAATATGATACAATTTGGAATAGAAATGGAAGGATATGGACTAACGAGAGAACAGATACAAGCAGTAATGGAGAGGTGCGGTGCAATCCATGAAGGCTTCTTTGGATATCATGGCGGACAAAACCATGATGAAAGAACTGAAGGTCAAAGAATATGGAAAACAGAAAGCGATTCATCTTTAAATCAAAATTTTTGTCAGTGGGGAAGAGAAGGAAGTCATGAAATCATTAGTCCAGTATTATACGGTAAAGCAGGTCAATTACATGCTGAAAAAGTATGGAGAGAATTAAAGAAAGAAGGATTCAAAGTTGATTCAGCATGCGGAACTCATATCACAATGGGAATAAATCACAATGCTAGATTTAACAGAATGTCTGATGCAAGAAAAACAGAAATAGGTTTTAGAGTAGCACAAATTTATGCTCACTTTCAAGATGTATTCGATGCACTATCTCCAAACAAAAGAAATGGAGGATATCACTACTGCTCAAAGCCAAATATGAACGACCCTTTCAGGAGAAGAGTTTCAGCAGTAAATCTTACAAAATGGGCTACTAGAGGATGCGTAGAATTTAGACAATTCGGTTACACAACAGACATCAAGAATTTTAGAGGATGGATGAAAGTTTGCGATTCAATCTTAGCAGTCGCATTCAATGAAAATCACCGTTCATATGGTGCTGACTTATCTCAAGTTCCTGTTACTTGGGCTGCTATGGCTTCTTTCCTAAATATCGGTGCTGCTGCTACTCGATGGGGAGATGCTAGAATATCTAATCTATTAGTTAATTATCAAAACGGACGTGAGAACCGTCAATCTGTTTTATCAGATAATTCTCATTTATTCAACGGAGGTGAGCAATAAATGTGCGGAATAGGCGGATTTTACAATACTAACGGGGGTAAAACCCCTGTTTCATCTATTACTTCTCTTTGGTGTGCTTTGGAAGATAGAGGTACTCATGCACACGGTATGGCATTTAATTGGGTAAATGGAGATAAGCCAGTAGTTTACAAAAAAGTAGGTGCTGCTAACAAATCAAAATCAGTAGTTAAAAAATATTTATCCGGTAAAAATCTAAGATATGTTTTACTTCATACAAGATTCACTACTCAAGGTTCTACACAAAATATGTTTAACAACCATCCTATCGTTAGGGACGGTATTACATTGACTCATAATGGCGTTCTACGTAATGATACACAAGTGTTTAATCAACTAAATGTAAAACCAATAGGAGAAGTAGATACAGAAGCAATAAACGCAGCACTACGCCACAAAGGTGTAAAATGGACAAGCGAAAAAATTCAAGGTTCTATGTCAATCGCATGGATTGACGAGAAAGATTCTACACAAAATGTGCATTTGTTAACTAATGGTGGTAATCCACTTGTAATCGCTCGCACATTTTGTGGAAATATTGTATGGGCTTCATGTCTATATCACATAGAAGAAGCAGGTTTCAAAATCCTATCCCATTTCAATGCACTTCCATTCAAGCAATATACTTTACAACCTGACGGGGCAATTCGTTCAACATGGATTTCTAAGAATAGAAAAATGCCTAATGTTAATACATGGCATTCTAGTCATTCTAATTACTATGGAAATTATGATGAAGAATCTTTAGATTGGGATGATATGGATTGGGAAGACCTTTACTATGCAAATAGAGGGGCAACCTCGTCTTCTTCTTCCTCTAGTGATGGTATCGTTACTCAAAAGAAGAAAGGACGCAAGAGAGAGCCTACAAACAGGCAAAAAGCGGCAAGTAATGAGTGGGCCTACTCTAAGTCTAGAGGATGGTTCAAAATAAATGATGTAGATTGGTATTAAGGAGGAAAAAATATGATAAGAAAAATAAAAGATAAATTAGTTATAGAAATAATAGAAGATGAATATGAATTTAGTATGTGGGAGGTAGAATAATGACTGAAATGATAAAGTCTATTTATGGTATATCAGTACATGGTGAAAATAATTATCTTCTAGGTCCTCAAGAATTTAGATTTGTTCTTAGACATGATGGTAAACACACTTTAGAATGTTTTCAAAAAGGTAAAAATTTTACCCTTAGATTAAATAACGAAGATATTAAAATAATAAAAGAAGCGATAGATATGTATGAAGGAGTGTATGTAAATGGGTCTTAGAGTGTTCCGTTGTACGTGCTATTCTCCTCAATGGAGAGAATGTATAGCCAGTAAAAATGGTCTTTACTATGAGGCTATGAAGTGTCGTAATTGCGATGCTATTAGATGGGATAGGTGTTTACTTTGAAATGTCCTAGATGTTTTCATGAAATGAGATTAAATCCTTATTGGACTGGAAAAAATTCTGTTCCTAAAATGATTTGTCTTGATTGTGGCAAAACATTTCACAAAATGTGAAAAAGAACCAAAACTAGGTTCAAGTTTTACACAAAATGTGGAAAATCTCCCAAAAGGGAGGGAGGGTAGGCCCTACTTTTCCACATTTTGTGTAACTTTCTTTCTTTTTTCTTTCAAAAAATACCGAAGTTCCACATTTTGTGAAGCGAAGCGAACAAAATCGTGGACTTCCAT
>JAAHTH010002151.1_pt1 | contig 15669 bp, 12 predicted proteins | sample 6116091 | NCBI WGS metagenome assembly JAAHTH01 (sample SAMN13939990, study PRJNA603662) | sponge metagenome | isolation source: marine sponge | host: Mycale hentscheli | place: New Zealand | collected 2006 | reverse complement strand
TGGATGAGAGCAAGGGGCTGAATGAATCTGTTCGTGATTCGTGGATGAGCGGTGGGAAAATCACTGGAAACGCAATGATTTCACAGCCTTCCTTCCAAGCGTGAAAGATGACACGGTGGATGGATTCAATGCGACTGCGTGAAAATGAGTTGGGCCAACGTTTCAGTGCGTATTCGTGGCCGTCGGTGGCTCGACAGTGAGCAATGGTGGCCCCACTGAGACCCGATGCCAGTTTTTTTATGGAGATGATTCCACACCGGTTCACGATGGCTTGGACAATCGGCTGGGGAACGTCCGGGGCGATCATATGGCAGTGCACTGATTCATGGCTGAAGCTTCTTCGGGGCTGCAGGGATCATCATGTTGATCAAGAGTGGTCCGGGACCAGAAGCGACGTTGGGAGTCTTTCGAGATTGCAATGGTGTGGGGCAAAATGTTAATGCTCGGTAAAGCAGATTAGTGAAAATTAGATCCTGAGAGTATGCCGACAGGCAGCGGTAATACTGTGGCACCGCTAGAATGAGCGAACGCCAGTGAGCAACACACCCATCCGGCTATATGATAACCGTCTCGCGACAGGTCTTGATGGGTGGCAATAATGCATCTGTAACTGATTCAGATCCTTTCAAACCCGTAACCTAATACAGCTATGACATCCGAATTGCCGCCCTATGATTGCTTTCTTCTCGTTTCCTTCGGCGGGCCGGAGGGGCAGGAGGATGTGATGCCGTTTCTCGAGAATGTTCTCCGAGGTAAACGCGTGCCGCGGGAACGGATGCTAGAGGTTGCCGAACACTACAAAAAATTTGGTGGTGTCAGTCCCATCAATGACCAGAATCGTGCGCTTCTTGAAGTGATCAAAGCCGAGTTTGAACGCGTAGGTGTCGATCTGCCGATTTATTGGGGGAACCGTAATTGGGACCCGCTGCTACCAGATACTATTCGGCAGATGCGAGATGATGGGTGTAAACGAGCGATAGCTTTTTTTACCAGTATGTACAGTTGTTACAGCGGCTGCCGTCAGTATCGTGAAAATATCATCGCGGCACGCGAACAGGTTGGGCCGGATGCTCCGCTGATCGAAAAAGTTCGCATGGGATTCAACCATCCCAAATTTATCGAGGTAATGACTAACAACCTCCGCGAATCGATCGAAACGCTAGGCAATACCGCTGAGCAATCGGTGGTCCTGTTCACCGCTCATAGCATTCCATTATCGATGTCCAGTAACTGCGATTACGAAAAGCAGCTCAAGGAAACTTGTCGGCTAGTTGCCGACTCATGTGGTGTTAACCAATGGGATCTTGTTTATCAGAGTCGCAGTGGGCCACCGCAGCAACCGTGGCTTGAGCCTGATATCTGTGACACGATCAAGGCCCGCGATGACGAACAGAAGCTTGAGAGCGTGATCGTGGTTCCGATTGGATTCATCAGTGATCACATGGAGGTCATGTTCGATCTTGATGAAGAAGCCGCGGAGGTCTGTGAAGAGCGTGGTATTCGCATGCACCGGACTCGAACTGCGGGAATCGAAACAGGATTTGTAGAAATGATCAGCGATCTCGTGCAGGAACGAATCGAAGGCAGAGAAAATCGCCCCGCAGTCGGCGAACTGGGAGCTTGGCATGATGTGTGTCCAGAGGACTGCTGCCTCTACACACCTCAACGCCCGCCGGCAGGGGGCGGACGCCCACCTGCTGCCCGCCCTGTCAGCGACTGAAGTCGATGATCTGGCAGTCTAATTCTGTGCAGTTCCGAACGCGTTCAGCTGACCAGTGTCAGTTGGTCGCGTTAGCCCAGGGTTTTTTCCATTTGCTGCCGGTGGCATCGACAGCAACCGACTTTCTGTGGTTGGTAATCTCCCGATGCCTGTCTCACCACAGCCTGTCTTGCCGCCGACGTTTGTTAAGGTCGTTGGTGGATTTTGGCAGCGGAGTCCCTCGAGCGTTTTTGGTGCCGATAGGGATTGAACAGCAGATAGTTGAGGTGACGATAAAGGTCGCTTGTAGCCAGCAGTTCACCATGATTGCCCTCGCCTGCCAGTCGTGCGCCGTTGAGTAGCACCACGCGATCTGCAGATCGCAGCGATGGCAAGCGGCGAGGCAAAAGTACCACGAGCGTGCCTCCCCGTACCAACTTTTTGAAGGCATTCAGGCATGGATCTTCTGCCATGTGTTCGGCAGGTGGCGGTGGTTCGAGCGCCAATAAAATGGGCGGCTTGTGCAACAGGGCTCGTGCAACCGCGATGCCATAGGTGGTTTCAACGCCAAGCATCGAGTCGTTCGCACTTACGATCGTGTTGAGGCCCTCAGGTAATCGTTGGATCCTCTCGTAAACATTAACTTCGCGAAGAGCGTCGAAGACATCACTGCTACTGATGCCGCTGTCATTCCCTGATAAATTTTCGAGAATGGTTCCATCCCAGATAGGCCCATCGGGTTCGATCCACATCACATTTCTCGCCAAAGCCTGCGGGTGAATGTCACGAAGAGGAATGCCGTCGATCGAAACTCGCCCTTCGCCAGGCAATCCAAACCCCATCAATAACTCGGTCAACGCGCGCGTTGATACCTGCTCGGTACCCATTAATGCGATCAATTGCTCCGGATAGAGCTCGAGGCTGAGATGGCTGAGAATCAGTTCACCGTTGGAATCGCTTAGGGTGACATCGCGTATTTCGACATTGTCACGTATCCCGGCCAAGCCGACTCGCTGTTCACTGGGGGCAACTTCATCGCTCCGTTTTAGATAGCGATAAATAGCATCACTGGCCTCTCCACTTTTCGTTAATTGGCTGCCCAGATTTTGCAGCTGTCCGGCCGCCGAAGCCGCCCCACCTAATGCCAAGCCCAAGACCAACGCCGCTGGCACATTGAGCCCGCTGCCACTTCCTAGAAGATTCACGCCCAGGCCGAGAATCATGACCGCAATTGCGGTAGATACTGCCAGAAATACCAAGGGCCATATACGTGCTTGACGGCTGTGCTGCATGTCAATTTTTCGAAACATTGAATCGAGTTCTTGCTGATACGCCTGATCTGCAATTCCTTGTGACTGCAGACGTGCCAATAGGGGAGCCTGTCCGACCAACGACGCCATTCGCTGTCTGGAACGCGGCACTTCCCAGTCAGTGAGCTCCGTATCTTTTTGTTGGTGCAGTTTGCGAAAGGAACGGCGGACAAGGACACCGCTGATGACAGCCAACACCGCCAGCCAAACGTTGACCAGTAACGCCAGGAAGACACAGCCGAGAAGAGTCAGCAAGCTACGAGGAACTGCTTGATACCATTGGGAGAGTCCGGTTTGAACGCAGGGAAGTTGATTGCCAATGATGTCATTGGCACGCACATGTTGAGCAGCGGCACCCTCAACCTCGGCACGTCGCAAACTTTGCTTGAGGATGCGTCCATGTAACGACTTGACGATCTGGTTTGCACGGGCATCGGCGCTTCGTCGCTGCAACCATACACAACCCGCAAAAATTGTTGCGGTCAGTAGCGTGAAGCCAACTAACTGCGTTAGCTGCATCAGCGGTTTCTGCGTGGTGTATTCTTCGCTCAATGGAATCGCCAGGTGCGTTCCCAGCGTAACGGTTGATTCCTTGAGGCCTTTCGAGTCAAGCAGCATCGAGATCATACCAACCAGAATCACTAAGGTTGGTACCAACAAACCTGCCAAGCTGGACCACAGATAAGAGAGCTGGAAACCGCGAGCCTCAGGCTCGTGTCGCAGTCTCGCAAGGGTGTTGAATCGAATCACTCTTGTCAGCTCCTGTGTGAGATCGGCTTGGAGCAGACAGAAATGTGACTAGCGTTCAGGCATGAGCATTGCCACAGGCTCGGTCCTGTTCGTGGTCTCAGTCTTGCAAATCAAGCCAAGTCTCGGTCATCGAATAAAAGCATCGCGAGCATCCACACTGCGATGGTGAAACACACAAGGTAATTGAAGGCACCTGCCAAGTAGAGAACTGGTATTTGATTTCCAGCATCTACCGCGGATTGGACATTGAAAATGTTCAGGTTCGGCACCACCACCGCGATCAGCTTCCCCACAAACCCCACCAGCTCATTATTGCCCTCCGTTGATGCCACAAGCGGGGAGGTCAGGTTTCCAATCACGTAAATCACAAAACAAGTGATGAAATTGGCCAATAAAGGAAGTCGCGTGGCCAAGGCAACAGCTACAGCTCCAATCGCCATCGTTTCCATGAAATACAGACCCAGCACAGGGACGGTCGTCATGACTTCCTCATGACTCTCCTGCCAAGTTGTGTCACCACGGCTGGTCTCTCTGGCGTCGTAGATCGGCTTGTAGCTGATCACGACCAACAGCACTGAGGCGATGATCAGGAAGAGAACCAAAACCGATAGCATGATGCCAGCATACTTTCCGAGAATGAATGAGCGACGGCTCACGGGCTTGCTGAGAACGGTCAGGGCCGTTCGTCCCTCGATCTCATCACTGACACTTGTGCCAGCACTCCACACTGCCTGCAGCATGCACAGAATCATGATTAACGTGACGCCACTATCTTTTAACAGACGAATGTCGTGGCCAAGTGGATTGAAGGGGTAAATGGCGAACAGCAACACGCCAACCAGACCGATGGTAAGAAGCAGGAGATAAAGCGGCTGGGCCATCTCGTTCTTGGCGGTCGAAAGGGCGAGTGCCCAGACCCGTGGTGCGGCTTGTCTGAAAACCATGATCGCTGTGGTCGTCAGGAAAAAAAGAATCGCAAGCAGCACGATTGAGGATGCTTGGGGAACCAGTGGTACATATTTGAAAGTGAAAGCCACCGTTGCGGTGTCCAGTTCACGATTTTGAATATGCAGCAAAGTTGGGTCTCCAGGAACCGGCGGGCTCTCGCCGTTCTCAGATCGAAACTCAATTTCCTCGTTCGCGTTGACGCGCGTTGGCGGCCTGATAAAGTTTGCTGCGTCAGCCGCGTCCGCGATGAAGATCGTTCGGTCGCTTTCGATCGTCAACTCCGCTGCGGATCGCAAGTTGTAATCAATATTAGCCGGTACGAATGGAGCTAGATCGACTTCGGTATCGACGCTGTTCCCGGGGATCTCTACGACAGACCGAACGGTGCCGTCACCCACCAGGTTGACTTGCGGAATGGCCTCGATGAATGACATTGGTTCAGTCAGCATGGGAGTCGCAATCGCTGCAATCAACACAAATGCACCAGCAATCGATAGCAGGTAAGGGACCACTCCCTCCGACAGTATTTGAAGCCATTCCACTCGAGTACGGTGCCACGCTCCGTAGATGATTCCGAACCCGAGAACGACACCAATGCAAAATAGCGGCAGAAATAAGGCCTCGCCGTATTCGGTTGAGCGAGGGATGTAAACGGCGCACAATGCGATCGCGATCAAACCCCCGATAATCAGTGATGCTGTGATCCCACGCTTTGGCGAGTCGGCTAGGTTGCCAATGGCGGGGACATAAGAAAGCAGAGCTAGAAGGCCATAACCCACCGCCGAAACCAAAGCCCCAATTCCTAGCCCCACACCGATTAACCAGAGGGGCGTGAGCCACGTGGGAAGCCATTTCAACGCTTGCCCCAGCACAAGTCCTTGGTCCAGTAGTCCGACAAAGGACAACATTTCGGTGGATCCAACCGTAAATTCAGCAAGGCAAGACGTCATTCCGAGACACTCAAACATTGAAAACGAGAAGACGGGCGAAAAAGGCACCAGGCCATCAATTGCCCGGAAATCACTGCTCTAAGTGCACAAAATGGGACTGAAACCCTGTGCGATACACCTATTGTAGGTGTGCTACGCAAGCAACCGGGAAAAGGTTTGCCATCATTGGTGACGTGCTAGCAGCTTTCTTATTGATGCTGGAATCGCTGTCTTTGTCAGTTGGCTCCCCGAACCAGGCTCGGAGCCATGATTCAAGTAGCAGCATACAGCCGCAATTGTGCCCTCCGCAATCAGTTCATCTGCCCGCAGGAATCGGCATTGGTACTCCACGCTGCTACTGCCAATCCGTATGACCCGAACCTCAATGCGGAGAAGGTCTTCGAATCGAGCGGCAGCACAATAACGGCAGTTTGCAGCAATTCTTGGCCAAGTAACCGGCGGTAATTCGGTGCCATCTGCCAGTACCGTTTCTGTTTCTGGCAGCACTGGGATCCCCAAAGAGCGGAGCATCGCATGCTCAGCTGCTTCCATCATCGGGAAAAAAGCAGAAAAATGAACAATCCCAGCAGCATCCGTGTCTCGGAATTCAATTCTGCGTTCGATTGAAAAAGTCATGGCAGCCTGTGGGGACGGCTTCGGTGAGGAGGGGAAAACACGTACTTCGATAGCCGTTGGAATTTTAACGGATTCGCACGACTGCAGTGGGCTAAAAGACATTCATAACATCGAGGGCGTCACGGGGTGCAGAAGCTTCGGACTGAATTACGAGGCAACGGCCGACAGGTTAAGGTTACGGGGCTAGCCGCACATTCCTTACATTATCCCTCGATACTTTTCTAAAATCAGCTGTAGGCATCGAGAATGAACGCCCTGAAGAAGTCAAGTCTCGTGCTGATTTGGCCGCATGCTAACATGCTTAACTCATGCGTATCCCACGCTGAAAAGGCAGGTCCGACCCGTATTTTGGGCCTTCGTATGCGATCGAGGAGGATTGCGAGTGGAAGACGTTTAGGAACCCATGTCTTCTGAAAACCAATGAAAAGACGCTTGGAAACGACTTTTTCTTCGGGGGATCGCCGCAACCTCAACGTTTCAGGCCACCCTAGGTTCAATCCTGTTGACTGGGGCCTTGGCCGCTAAAACCATGCCATTCGCGTGCTTAACATTGTTGCGTGTGCGTTGGAACTTCGCTCGAGGCTATGTGATCCCGAGCGTTTTGTGACGCAGCACGCGTGAATGCTCTAGCCCCTGCCTGGGAATAACACATTCGACAGTGGGCTGAGTTGAGCGGAGCGAACGATTACTCGCCAACAAATGGCAGCAATGCCATGAAGCGAGCCCGTTTGACTGCGGCAGTAACGGCGTGCTGGCTGGCAGCAGTACAACCGCTCTTGCGGCGGCCCACGATTCGGCCTTGGCGATTCACCATTTTCTTCAGTAACTCGACGTCTTTATAGTCGACAAACATCGGTCGAGGCCGCTGGCCATCGACAAAGATAGGATCCTTCTTGCGGGTCCTAGAGCGTACACGGGAGCGTTTTCGGGCACGGCTACGCGTGCTCATTGGTCTTGGAGGCATTTGTGTCTCAAGTAGAGAGGCGAACGGTCTAAACGGCCGACAATCAAAGATTATCGACTCGCCAAAACATCATCATGAGGCCGTCTGCATTACCCGATTATTGAGGTAGCTGGCGACCGAGTGCAGAGTATGTCCCCGCGGAAACTTAGTCGCAAGGGGAAATTGGACCAAGATTTGCCCGTTCGCGAACCAAAAACCTTTGCCATATTTCCCAAATGCTTCGGTGAATGGGAGTTTTACGGCTTTGCGAGGGATTTCCAGAACAATCTGGGGTCGCTCAAACGCAAGGTGTCATCCGCTCGTTTCATCGTCCATTGCACGCAGAACGGCAGGAAAAAAATTCTGTCATCTCTGTTTGCGACATTTTGCAATCGTCCCGTTCAGCAGCGTCCACACGACTGTTGGCACAACACGAGGCTCAGTTGAGGGACGGGTGCAGGGTAATCGATGCACTTGACAAACGCCGAGCGGTCAACGCTCACGTAAACCGTTTCGATCGAAAGTCGCTTTGGTCGCGACCTCGACGCCAGCGGGCTGAGAGAGCTGCTTTGAGAGTTCTGCACACACCGGATCGTCGGAAAGCTGGGTAACCAAGCTGACGAGCGCCTCGAACAACATCGTACGTAAGAATAGCCATCCACAACCCCCCGGCGTGAACCGCGCCCAAACAAAACTGAGCTCTCCTTCAGCCTCGATTGATTTTTCAATGTGGCACCGACTGATCGTCGTGTCAAAATCGAAGCCCGAAGCGATAGCCCTGTTCAGGTGAAAGTTATGAGTCTGGATAAACTGAGAAACATTGGGATTAGCGCGCACATCGATTCAGGGAAAACAACCTTGAGCGAGCGTGTCCTTTACTACACCGGACGGATTCACAAGATCGAAGAGGTTCGTGGTGACGGTGACGGTGCCACCATGGACCACATGGAGCTTGAGCGTGAACGCGGAATCACGATCACCAGTGCCGCCACAAGCGTTACGTACAAGGATCATCCGATCAACTTGATCGATACACCAGGTCACGTTGACTTCACGGTCGAGGTTGAACGCAGTTTGCGTGTTCTCGACGGTGCGGTACTGGTGCTGTGCAGCGTCGGTGGTGTGCAGAGCCAGTCCATCACGGTGGACCGGCAAATGAAACGTTACCAAGTGCCTCGTCTGGCGTTCATTAACAAAATGGACCGTACCGGTGCGAACCCCTATCGAGTGGTTGAGCAGTTGCGTGACAAACTCGGTGCCGATGCGTTTTTGATGCAGATCCCGATTGGTGCAGAGGATAATTTTCAAGGTGTTGTCGACCTGATTGAAATGGTCGGTCTTACCCACGCTGGTGACGAAGGTGAAGAAGTGGTCGAAGGGCCAATTCCAGCCGAGCTTCAAGAAGAAGCCGAAGAAAAGCGTGTGAAAATGCTTGAAGCGCTGTCAATGTACAGCGATGAGATGATGGAAATGTTGCTTAGTGAAGAAGAGATTCCCAAGGACTTGATCTACACTGTCACTCGCGATGCCGTGCTTGGTGGTGCGACCCCCGTTTACATGGGGACCGCATTCAAGAACAGAGGCGTTCAGCCAATGCTTGATGCAGTCATCCGGTACCTGCCAAGCCCTCTTGATCGCGACATTTTCGGTCGGAATCCGAAGAACGAAGAAGAGAAAATCGAGCTCAAGCCTGATCCAGATGCCAGCTTCGTTGGCATGGCGTTCAAAATTGTTGACGATCCGTTCGGGCAATTGACGTTCATGAGAATTTATCAGGGAACCATCGAAAAAGGTGGTACCTACGTTAACCAGCGTACCGGGCGTAAAGAACGTTTCAGTCGTATCGTTCGAATGCACAGTGACAAGCGGGAAGAAGTTGAATCCGCTTCTGCTGGTGACATCATCGCTGTCATGGGAATCGACTCAGCCAGTGGTGATACCTACGGTGTCGAACGCGATGCATGCACGTTGGAAACGATGTTTGTGCCTGATCCGGTTATCAAAATTGCGGTTTCCCCAAAGAGTCGCAGCGACGGAGACAAAATGGGCAAAGCCCTGCAGCGTTTCCGCAAAGAGGATCCGACGTTCCGAGTTTTCACTGATGAGGAAACCAATGAGATCCTGATCAGCGGAATGGGTGAGCTTCATCTTGAGGTCTACATCGAGCGAATCCGTCGTGAGTACGGTGTGGAAATCGAAGTGGGGGCTCCCAAGGTTAGCTACCGCGAAAGTCCGACCAAAGAGATCAGCTACGACTACAAGCACAAGAAACAGTCGGGTGGTTCGGGTCAGTTTGCTCATATCAAAGGAACGCTCTCACCGATTGAGTCGGACAGCGAAGACAGCTTCGAGTTCGAGGAGAAAATCGTTGGTGGACGTATCCCGAAGCAGTACATTCCAGCCGTCGAGAAAGGATTCCGCGACAGTCTTGGAAAAGGCCCCATCGCAGAATACCCCGTGGTGGGGACTCGTATCACTCTGGACGATGGAAGTTTCCACGAGGTTGACTCCTCGGAGAAGGCTTTCTACACCGCGGCTCAAGGTTGTTTCCGAGAGTACTTCAAGAAAGCTGGCCCGAAATTGCTCGAGCCAATCATGAATATCGAAATCGAATGCCCGGAGGATTTCCAGGGTACGGTGGTCGGTGACGTGATCCGCCGTCGTGGAATCATGACCAGTAACGATATCATCGAACAGGTCAGTGTGATCAAAGCTGAAGTGCCTCTCGCTGAAACATTCGGTTATGCGACTGACCTTCGCAGTTTGACTCAGGGGCAGGGAACCTTCACGATGGAACTTGCTCTCTACCGACAGGTGCCGTCGAATATTCAGGAAGAAATCATCGAAGAAAAGAAGAAGCAGCAACTGGTGGGTGCCAAGTAGCCCCAAGATTGATTCTTCATCCAGAATTCGCAAGAACAGAACGGCAGCGTGGAAACACGCTGCCGTTTTTCTTTTGCTCCTAAGTCTTGCTCGCTCCCATCACTTCCCTTGCCTGTAGCTTCGCGATATCACTTTTCATGAACTCACGGTTTGTCGGCCTCGTTGGACATCGGTTGAATCACACGCTTGCCAGTTGATTGCCACGCAAGTCACGATTCATCACAATGGACATGATCGTCAGTGTTGGTGACGGCGTTGTTTTGAGGCCCGTGCACCGTCAAGAACGTGATGTTGTGATTTGGCGTGGCGGAATGTTTTCCATTTGACTTAACCCCTGTTCCGAAAGTTTTGCCTGATGTTTCGTGTGCCTGCTCTTCCGTTGTTGGTGGCCGTCTGTTTTGCAAACATCCTTTCCCTTTCGACGCGTGCGGACGAACGGCCAAACTTCATCATCTTTGTTGCGGACGACATGGCTTGGGATGACTGTGGAGCTTATGGCAACTCTGTCATTCGTACACCGAATATGGATCGTCTTGCTGCCGAGGGAATGCGGTTTGATCGGGCTTATTTGACCTGTTCCTCCTGTAGTCCCAGTCGTTGTTCGATGCTGACTGGAAGATATCCACACGCGACAGGTGCTGGAGAGTTGCATTTACCTTTGCCGAAACAGCAAGCGATGTTCTCTAAGCCACTCATGGACGCCGGTTACTGGACGGCAGTGGTGGGCAAGTGGCACCTTGGTCAGGCGGTCACGGACCAAGTTGATTATCGCAGGGGATCCAATCCTGCGGCGATGGGAAATGCATGGGTCAAGGCATTGAAGGATCGACCTGCAGGACAGCCGTTTTTTCTATGGGCGGCTCACAGTGATCCGCACCGTGGATACAGGCCGGGTGCAGTGAATCCACCCCACGACCCCGCCAAAGTCATTGTGCCGCCTTTCTTTCCAGACGCTTCACGCGTCCGCGAAGATCTTGCGTTGTATTACGACGAGGTCAGTCGGTTTGATGAACACATTGGAATGGTGTTGCAGGAACTCAAACAGCAGGGACTCGAACAGAACACCTTCGTTCTTGTGATCAGCGATAATGGGCGACCTTTCCCGCACTGCAAGACTCGAATTCATGTGCCCGGAGTCCGCACTCCATTTATCGTGCGTTGGCCGCAGCGGGTCGCAGAGGGGCAGGTCGCCGGAAATGTTGTCAGTACTGTGGATATTGCACCGACAATTCTAGAATTGGCAGGACTCACTCCGCTGTCGAGCTTTCAAGGCAAAAGTTTTGTCCGGATGTTATCGGATCCGAACGTGCAGACTCGAAAGTATGCGTTTGCAGAACACAATTGGCACGATTACCGTGCTTATGAGCGTGCGGTTCACAGTCGAAACTTTTGTTACGTCCGTAATTGGCTGCCCGGTGTGGCCGGCACGCCGCCTGCTGATGCCGTGAATAGTCCGACTTACAAAGTGATGCTGGAGATGCATGCCGTCGGTACGCTGACGCCTTCGCAGCAGGGTTGTATTGAGACGCCGCGGGCAGAAGAGTTTCTCTTCGACGTGGCAAAAGATCCGAACTGCCTCGTGAACTTGGCAACGCTTCCCGACTTCGCCGCTCAAATGCAGTTGATGCGTGCTCAATTGAAGCAGTGGCAGAAAGAAACGGAGGACCAATTCCCGGGAGAAGACGCTTTGACACCGGATGGCTTTGATCGAAGTAACGGTAAGCGTCTGATCAACGCCTCACATCCCAGCTTTGTGAAGTAGCCCTCTGTTAAATCCGGCATCGTCTCAGATGCCAGATCTCTGTGATCTCTGTGATCTCTGTGATTTGTGTGATCTCTGTGATTTGTGTGATCTCTGCGTGATAGTACTGGCTGTTGGTCACATCACTCTGGTTTGAGTGGGCGTCACTAGTCACACCATTGGTCAGGAATCAAAGATGGCCTGCATCTGATTGCTGAATTGTCCATTGGATAGCACCGTTTCGATGCCTGCCGTCTTGGCTGCATGCAGTTTATTCACATCAACGTGAGGCCCGTAGGCAATCAGTTTTGCATCGGGGCACTTCTCACGACAAAGCTCAACGAGTTTGTTTGTGAGTCCGCTGCGCGTTGACAAATCGAGGACAACGTAGGCAATGCTATCGGTGTCTTCGGTTGGTAGTTGTCCACCCATGCGAAACTGGCGGCCGGCTGCTGTGGCGGCCACTTTCACTCGCGAGCAAAACAGCAGATCGCCCGACAGCATCATGACGCTGCCGGGCGTTGATTCGCAATCGTTGCTCATGCCTGCCTTTTTTCTATTTCGCTTTTCATGAAATGAAGACCTTCCGTGGCCAAGGTGATTTCGTCTTTGTACATTCGCCGCCAAATTTTAGTTGCAGCTGCAATTTCTGGAAGTGCTAAGCCGAATGCTTCAATGACGAGCCAGCCGTCATAGCCACTCTTCACGATCGCGTCGAAGTTTTCGTCCCAACGTACCGCACCTTCGCCAGGTGTGCTGCGATCATTTTCACTGATGTGAATATGGAACAGCTTGTCTCCACCGGCGTTGACCGCATCGGTGACGGACTTCTCTTCGATGTTGGAATGGAACGTGTCGTACATCATCCCGCATGCTGGGTGGTCAACTTCCTGAACGAAGCGAGCAGAGTCACCATGTGTGTTGAGGAAGTAGCATTCGAAACGATTCAAAGCTTCGACACCGAGCTTCACGCCCACCTGTCCCGCATGTTCGGCAACTTGCCGCATGCTATCGACGCCCCATTTCCATTCATCTTCGGTGGGACCTGCACCGCTGAAGTAACCCAATGCTGAGTGGTAAGGGCCAACCAGCGTTTCCACCCCTGCGGCTGCACAGCAGTCAAGGGTCTGTTTCGTAAGTTCAACGCCTTTTGCTCGAACGCTGGCATCTGGTGAGATGGGATTGTCTTCTTCTCCGCGAATCGTCACGGCTGTGCGAGACAAACCCATGGAATCAAGGCTCTCGCCCAATGACTTGTAGTCCAATTCCAAATTGAACATTGGTAACTCGACTCCGTCGTAACCAGCCGTTTTCAGTTGCTCGCAAGTTGGCAACATCTCGCTGGTAACTTCGCCGGACCAAAGCAGCAGGTTCATTCCGTATTTCATCGCAGGCAGAATCTCTTTTTAAAGACAGGGTTTTTTAAAGACAGGGTTTTTATATGGCAGGAATAGGTGGGAAGTGATTCGTATCTCCAGGCGGTGTCAGCAACTGGCGACGCCGTGATTCTACCAAGTCCTGAGCCTCAGGTAGCCACCCGGCGACGGTGTTTGGAAGATCCGGTAAGCCGACCCGATTCATGACCTGGTTGAGACGCATCAGCATTTTTTCGTGATCCAGATAGTCGTAAAGAAACTGGATTTCGGCAAATCGGTCGATGACGGCAGCCAGTTTTGTTGTCGGTTTGCCAGTAATCACGTTGACGCAGCGTTCGATGGTTGACGGAGGAGCTTGCAGTATTGCGGCGTAGTAATCCTCGGCATAAGCGCGGTCGTCTCGAATCCAAAGTCCATCCAACAACATTTCAATCAGAATATGTCCCACAAAGGAGGGGCGAAAACCAGCGTCGCCGGGCAATTGATCGCGAAGCTGGATTGCCAATTCCATGTTGGTTTCGACGAATGCGCGTGTCCCATGGAACCAGCGATCGTCCGAAATGTGCAGCAGGATACCCTTGGCAACGTCGCTCAGGTCTGAGTCGGCGCTGTGGACATGCTGCTCAGCCAATTTTCCACGTGCCCTGATTTTACGATCGACTACCGTCAGCCAGTCTGGGATGCCTGTTGATACGGCCAGCAGTGGACTGTCGAAGCTCGAGCTTGTCAGGTACGGAATCGCATGGGACAGAAAATTCATGTCGTCAGCCTATCGAGCAGGCTTTCCAACGGCTAGCGGTAAAGCCGACGAACGGAAAGCCACTGTTATGATGCGGATGATTGGTCTGCAAATTGCCGCTGCCTGCTGAGCAAGGTGTGCTGAAGGCAGAAATAACAGAGAGTCAAGTTATGCCGTTTATTCAACCATAAGTTCAGCTGAATGCTCGCCGAGTCCGTTGTCGCCACGCCTTCGTTGGCAGACGGCGGGCATGCATTGGATTACACTGTCAAACAGTGCCGAATCGGCGCAGTTGTGTACCCTCTGCCTTTTATCTCTCAACGACCTTTTCTGATGCCAATTCAAATCAAGTGCAAGTGCGGTAAGACGCTCGGTATTCCCGATGGAATGCAAGGGAAATCGGTCAAATGCCCAGGATGTCAACAAGTGCTCAGAGTTCCTGCCGGTGGAGCGTCTAAGCCCGTAGCAACCCCGAAGCCTGCTGCAGCACCCGCGGATGATTCCATGGCGGGTCTCTTTGACGAGGAAGGGTTCAGTGCTGCCGTCGAAGCTGTCTGTCCGTCTTGCCGGGCAGAAATGCCAGGAAACGCTGTGCTGTGCACCAAATGTGGCTATCACAAAGAAGCCGGAGCAACGTTGGAGGCACACAAGACAGCTGGCGTGGACATCGACCATGGGACCCTGGCTCTCGATAAAGCTGCGGTCGATATGGAACGAGCTGCTGACCTGCAAAAGAAAATGCTGCGCGGAGCGGGTTTGCCCTGGTGGGGGCTCGCGTTGGCGCTGTTCATGCTTGGCAGCGGATTGCTGATTGCTGTGCTAGCTGTCAATGCCTCACGCCGAGTGGATGAGGAGATCAGCTTCAATCCGATGCACCTCTTTCTGGTGCTTTCCGGAGCAGCCTTCTTTGCGATCTCGGCAGGTGCGTATTTCATGATCATCCTGCACGCTTTCAAAGATTCCTTGCAAAATGGTCTGATCTCTTTGTTCGTCCCCGTGTTTGGCGTCGTGTATTATGCCATCACGCACTGGAGTGAGACTTGGCGTTTCTTTATCACCTCGACGGTACTGGCTGGCATTGGTACCGGATTAATAATAGCCGCGATGGCGCAACTGAATTAGAGGTCACCCGAGAATTGCGTTGCGATTGCTCTGGAAATATGAGACAAGCAACCGGAAGCCGGCTGCGCTCGTATCATTGGTGACATGGAACATACGACCTTTCACACAAGCGTCTGATTTTCCTGGACAGGGCCCCTGTTCACGCAGTGGGGGCAATTTCGCTTGCTAGCGTCGTGATGCCGGAGTCTGTGCACTGACGGGCATCACGTTGGTTCGTGAGGGTTTCCGCTGCATGTCAACTGACAAAGATGGCGTTTTGCCGCTGGTTGCGATCTGAGTTTCGGATTGCTGGAATCCAGGAATGTTGATCGCGGGTTTGGTTGGCAGGTTCTGTGAGTCGCGTGGATTCACGCGGCGGCGTATCGTCGTCGTCGTCAGTCCGGTCTTGCGTGTTCCGCCCGTGTTGGACGCCTGCATGTAACGCTGGTATTGAGGTGACAGACGTGCGAGGCTGTCTTCTTCCGTCTCCGCCGGCTTGGTCCCCGGTAACATCATCGTTGCCGGGATGCCCTGAATTGGCTTGCCAGACGTTGACTTGAATGAAGTTACTAACGAAATCCGCTTTTCCTCCCCACCGATCGCATCCCATGGAA
>JAAHTH010002149.1_pt1 | contig 15686 bp, 30 predicted proteins | sample 6116091 | NCBI WGS metagenome assembly JAAHTH01 (sample SAMN13939990, study PRJNA603662) | sponge metagenome | isolation source: marine sponge | host: Mycale hentscheli | place: New Zealand | collected 2006 | reverse complement strand
AGCAAACGTAATAGTCACCCATAGTATTAGTATTATGTTAATTATATGTTTCATGAAGTGTTTTCCTTTAGTTTTATGTTATAATCTTTATTATAAATATAAGGAGATAATAGTACAATTGCAATAGTTATGAATATTAGTAGTGTCATTTTAATATCTCTTTAGTTTTTTCGTAAGCTACATCATACAACATACTCAGTTTATTTGGGTCTGTGTCGTATAATTCTTTTATGACTGATGGGATGAATATCTGTGTTAAATCAACACCTTGTTTATTAGACAAAATAATTTCATTTTTTTCATCATTCTTACTTGTTTCTATAGTTGTTATATCTGTATATCTTTCAAATACGTTAATCATATTTTTATCCGACCAATTTGGATCAACTAACCCAAAGTAATCTTTTGGTCTTGCATATATTGAAACGCTTTGTTTTATATTTTTAAAATGTTTTAATGCCCAAGCACCTAATATGTGATTACGAGTACCACCATCAAATAGTATCTTCCCATCTAATTTTACAGGCTCAACCGCTAATGGTATACTAGCGGAAGCGTTAACCAACATTAAATACCCTTCATAAGAAATATCTTTATTTTTTAGGTTAACTATGTACCTACTACCTGTTTTGAAGTCTACTGACCCAATATAACAATCAGGATAATCACCTGACTGATACCTATAAAAATCATTTTTGGTTATGACTTTACTTAATGTTTTTGGTAAATTGTTCTGAGTCCCAAAACTTGATTTGCCCGTTGCTGCTCGTAAATACGCATTAAACCTTACTTTATTATTTTCATTAACGGGCGGGCTATCAAATATATCCCCCAATTTAAAATTCTTAACCAAATAATTTATAGTCTCCCATTTCCTCATAGCAATAGGTATAGTTAAAATTGCCCCCGAACTAATACCCGTTATAATATTAGGTCTGTAACCATAATCATTGATTAAGTAATACGAGGCACCAGCTAGACCGGCTATTTTTGTAGCCGCACCTGATAAATTAAGTAAATATAACCCTTCTTCGCCCATATATTATAAATATTGACTATTATAATATTATTTACATTTTCATCACAAAATCCATGTATTCTTTATATCTGTTTTCAACATAAATTTCAGCTTGACCCATTGCGTCACTTTCAGTTAGTGCAACTTTCTCTACTAAAAAATTTATCATTGCTTTTTTCATCCTAACCCTATCCAACGAGAATACCAATGATTGATCATATCCATCAACATTAATTATCGATGGTATCCCCATTGAATCCTCTTTTACTTTGAATCTCTTTGTTAAAAATTTTGCGAATCTGTTCATATCTCTTACGTTTGAGATACAAATATAAGAAAAATATTTTAATTAATACTACTTTAGGTAAATATTAAATCCAAACCAAGCCAATATATCAATCTGATTACCCATAACTAACCAACTTTCAACATCCTCATCAGTCTCAGCCTTCTCTAACTTTTCAATGACACCATCAGCCATTGATTGTAGAATTCTTCTGTAAAAGTTTCTCTTTGCAATCTTAAATTTAATAATGTATTTTTTCATTTGTTATTGTTTAATTATTTATAGTACTAAAGTACAACAATTATTTCAATAAACCTAATAAAACTTGAAATTTATTTTCCACTACTTCCAAAACCACCATCACCTCTGTCAGAGTCTGATAACACTAATACAGGTTCAAACTCAATTTGTGGGTAAGGCATTATAATCATTTGGCCAACTCGTTCACCAACTTCATACATTTTTATAGGACCTAAAGTTTTTAAATGTGATTTAACGTCTACTACACTTGGTCTAAACTTGAACATAATTTCACCACGATATCCTGAATCAACTACTCCTACGTGGTTTGTTAAGTACAAGTCTTTTTTGCTATTACTACTTCTTGGAAATATTAGTCCTACATAGCCTTCAGGAATTTCCATTGCTAATCCGGTACCATATACCACGTTACCGTATTCGTCTTGTTTTACACTTGTTGCAGTTAAATCCATACCAGCATCACCATCTTTGGCGTATTGTGGAACTACTGCTTGGTCGTCCAAAGTCATTATATTAATTTTCATAACTTTTCTTTTATTTTTTTAATTCCAGATTTCATCTCTTTGATTTCATCTTTAATTTCGTCTGTTAGTACTAATACTAATACTAAACCAAAAATAAAGATATCCTCGTTGGTAAGTTCTATTTTATACTCAGGTTTAATACTTCCCAATACTACTGAAGTTAACTTTAGTAAGAATATTAGCAATAATATAACCCTTGCCCCAATTTTTATTCTTTTAATATATTTCATATCTATAACTTATTTAATTTACTATGTCATCATACCAGTCCATAATATTATCCCACAAATCATCAAGAAAATCTCCTATGTATTTTAAGATTTCCCAACCATTCATTTTCGATCATTGACTATTTCTTTCAATAAAGGTAATAAATCTTTATCTTTAAACGCGAAAGTTTCTTTAATTTTTTTTATTTCCGGATAATTTTCTTTGTATTGCATCCTATATTTACCATACTCTGCAATCAATTCACTAAATTTTTCTGTAAAATTAAATAAGTTAATGACATCTCTATTATTATCTAACATCTCAATAACACTATCCGTATCACCACCCATTATCCTTTGTATTAATAAGTGCATACTATTACTTATAGTTTCTTGTTTAGTCTCCGCAATTAATGAATCTATAGTATTTCGTATATTATCTATGGTTTCTATACCCTCATCAATATCATTAATATTCTCTTCAGTTAGTAATAGATCTTTCTCTATCACACTAACTACCTTATTTTTTAGGTGTTCGTTCGAACGATCGTTCATAATATTCTTTTATTTTATTGTTAATCCAATCAATTGATTCCATTGAACCAATCATTGCGTCTACTTTTATTATACCTCTGATGTATGTATCAGGATCATTATAATAATATTCCTTCAATTTGTCAATCTTTGGTAGTATTCTTTTGTTAAAACCCATATTTCTTTCCTTTTTATTAAAAATATTCATAATAAAACTAGTAGTGAATGATATTTTTATTACTTTTGTAGAAATAAAGGCTATTTAAAAGGTGTAATGAAAATAAAAATGAGATATAAAGATTTAACTAATACAGAGAAAAAACTTTTAATTAAAGGTCTAGTTATAGACTTTACTATGGTTGGTTTTATTTTAGGTATTATAGTTTTTTTATTCTATATTGCAATTGTGGTATGAAAATAAAAGAGGGAGATATTAGAAAAATTGGTAGGGCTGCTGGAAGGTTAGTAGAGCTAGAATGTGGTTTAAGACGACCTACCCACAAAGTCCATAAGGATAAGAGTAAGTATAATCGTAAGGATAAACACATAAAGAGTTTCACCTAAATCTTTAACCCCACATATATCCAAATTATGTGTATGTTATTTGTGTCACCATCTTTCATAGATGTTTGTAACATATAACCAGGTTTCACACTAAACTTATCAAATTTTACATTAACACCCACGTTAAATCTATTCCTAACAAACCCATTATTAGTAAAGAATAATTCTGTTTGTGAATATGGTCCAACTACTTTCTTTGTAGGGTATGTGTAAGTTGGTCGTATCCTTAATCGTGTAACATCACTTGAGAATTCTTTGATTTGGTGTTCTGTTCGGATCCTAAATTTCAATGATTCTAATGGGTTGTAGAAAACATCCACATGAGGTCTTATTTCCCTTACCCTCACATTATCCTTAACTTCAAAGATCTCTCTGTAGAAACCACCTAACAATAGTTTATCGGTAAGTTTATATACTAACCCAGCATCCGTATGATGGTAAACTTGTGTTTCACCATATCTTGCTTCTTGTTCTAATACAACTGTGAGTGATTTGATCGGTTTGATCTTCATATTCAAAGTATTCCAACTTTGTAACTCCTGACCTATAAGAGTCATAGGTAATAGAAGTAAAATTAATATCAATTTTTTCATAATTAATATAAGTATTTTCTATTTTGGGAAGGTGATGTTATGTTAATGTTAATTTTTTTGCTTACCTTTGTAAAATGATAGATGAAGAGTTATATGAATTAAAACAAAGGTTGGAGTGGTTTATCAATGGAATTGGGATACATTGTATTTCATGGGATTTGTTCCACGTAATGACTGCAGATAATATATGTAGACTATATAATGTTGATCCATCATATTTTAAAACTGAAAAAAATGGCTAGAAAGAAAGTAACAACAGAATCTATTAAGGAGACTACACCAAAGAAAAGACCACCAGCTCCTAAACCTGAAAAAGAGGTACCGACTAGGTGGGATAAAGTGAAAGTTATTAACGGAAAAATCGTTAGATATAAAATGGAGGATCAGGAAAATTTCACTGCAATGGGTGTTTTAATCGGTAAAGGAAAGGCTAGAAGATTATATTCAGGTGTTGATGGAAATTTTACTTACTTTTACTATGAAATTACTGATTAATTAATATACTTATATAATATAATAAACATACACAAAACTAAATCTAATGGAAGGAGAAATCAGTAACACAATCGTAAAACTTAAAACTCTTTTAAAAGAGAAATATGGAGAAAATTTTAGAGAATTTTATTTATCTAACCACAATGAAGATGGTAATTGGACAGGTTTATTAGACGTTAAAGTAAGCGAATCTAGAACCCCAGCAGAATACTACAAGATCAAAGATAATGATGTTGTTGTGGTAGATTAGGACATAAAAAAAGTAAGCTGTTAAACTTAATATTTTTGTCAACCTATAAGTTTACTTTTACTGAGCAGAGTCATCAGTTACGATTACATCTTGTGTTAATAATGGAAAACCCCTTAACTTTCTCATGTTGTTTGTTTCGTATATTTTTTTCAATATAATCTATACTTTTAATTATAAAAATCAGATAATTATAATAAAATAAATATTAGTATGAAAACAATATTATTGGACAGGAAAGGTGATCTTTATATAAAGGATATCTTCAATGGGTCGGAAGAGAAAGTGGATACGATCAAATACTATATGGATTGTCAGTTAAGAATAGAAGATGGTGCAACCTTTGAACAACTATTTAAACATATTATTGCAGAAGTAGAAATCATAGACGTAATTTTTAGTGAAACAATGGGTGAAAATAAATTAAGTAATTTTATTGATGAATGGAATAAACCATTTACGACAACCAACAATGGCTTGGATATAGAATACTTACGTCTAAGAAAAGTTTTAGAATACTTAGAGGTGGATAAGAATAAAGGTTTTGTTGATATCAGGGTAGACTTTGAGGGTGTCGGATCCAATATGGATTATGGTTTGGAATTTATGTCATTAAATGAAATGAAAAAATTCCCAATAAAATTGGTGGATGACTTGTTTGTCAAAGAATCATTACATAGAAAGGGTGGTGAGATAAGTTACGTTGGCGGTAATTGTGTAATGACATTGTTTGAGGTGATTGCGACATTACTTTATGAGGTAACTTTTTATAATCCTCCAGTTGAAGGGGGTAAATCTAAACAGACTTTAATTGAGAATATAGATAACCATAATCTGTTAGAGGTATTGGAATTTCAATTAAAAGAAGCGGTAAGAATTGAGAACTATGAGGAGGCATCCAACCTTAAAACCTTAATAGACAAATACAAAAATTTAGGGTCATAATATTTATCATAAAAATAATTAAATATGGGTTTACCAAAAAACTTTACAGAAACAAATCAAAAAAATAGACAGAAAGCGTTAAACAACTTAGATTGGTTTATATTTCACTACGATTATGAATTAACAAAACGTTATGCAGAATACGTTAGAATATCTGCAGATTGGGGTAACCCGGTAACAGGGCTAGGCACCCATAGATGTTACGCAGATAGTGAAGAAAAAGCAATAACAATGTTTCATGAGTATATGGAATCTTATTTCATAACGCAAGGTAAACTAAAGAGTTATGAATTAGTTTATAAGAATTGTGATGATGGTACTTGTGGTGTCACCGTAGTATTAAATTAAAAAAAAAAGGGGAAATTAATCCCCTCTTTATTACAACCACTCTTCAGATAAGTTCCACAACATTTTGTTAATGGAAACATTCTGATCAATAGATTTTACTGGTCTAGTTTTATTGATAACTTTCCTACCATCTTTGTTCAATGAAGAAGTTACAATACCACCACTCAACATGTTCTCTTGAACTCTGTTGAAAACCTTCCACAACTCATTACCTTTATCGGCAACTCGTCTAACACCTAACAAACCATCCATATCAATTGTTCTGTCTTTACCCCAACGTCTTTCAGATGCAATCGTACCAAACTCTACCAACTCATTTGGTGATAGAATTTTACTATTCATAGCATCCATCTTCCCATAAACTTCAGGGAAAGCATTAGTCATATTATCAATCGCATTAATCACTTGGTTAACATCATAGTTTTGATGTCTGATTTTATATTCACCAAAGTTAGCTGTGGATACAACCAACCCATTAGAACACACTAATCGGAATAAACCAATATTAAATTTGAATGATGACGTAGCATCGTGGGAATTAAACATAACAATTTCAGGAACCGTATCACCTACATTCATCTGTTTAGTAAAATTTTCATTACTAAACCTAATTAGGTGTCGTCTGTATTTGTTAGATATAGTGTTTTTCTTTGAATTATACTGATGTGCCTTTGTCGGCATCCATCCCTGTTCACCCAAAGTACTAATCACTTTTGTAGTTGGGATAAAGGTGTATTTTTCAGATACTTTACAGTGTGGTCTCTCCGTAAAAATTGAAGGTACGTTTTCTTTTAATGTCTCTAAATTCAAATAATCCATATATCTATCTTTTTAATTCTCTACAAAGGTAATCATTATTTTTTAATATCAAAAGATTTGTTATGATTTTATTTATATTTATTATTATAAAAAGTTAATATGGGTAAATTCAATAAGTTAGAACAGAAAATTTTAGGTAAACTACAAAAAATGTATGATCGACCAAATAAGAATCAAGCAACAAGTTTTCTGAAAAATAAGTTTGCCTTTTCTAATAAACAATCTAAAGACATATATACCCTATGGTTTTTAAATTACCGAGATGATGGTGATTATAGTAAAGTAGACGAAGTTAATAGAGATATATATCCGGTTTTAAATATTTTAAAACGAATACAAAGTGGTGAATTAGAAGAGTCTGATATCCCTGAAAAGTATTATGAAGAACCAATATCGTTTTGTCAAGGTGGTAGTTATTATCAGTCGGAAAGTTTACCATGTATTTCATTAGATAGTGATGAGGTGATACTTAAAATGGATAGGGATCAATGGGAACAACAACATATTTCTGGTTTACATGAAGAGGATCTTTGGAGGTATTATGAAGCGTTTAGTAACAATTATAGTAGTTATTATGAAGAATACGATGATGAAGAATTTAATTATGCAACATTTAGTGATAAATCATTAGAATATATTTCACAGATAGCATTACACTCAAACAGAAGAGATATTGTAGATTATCTTAATGGTGATAAGGTTGAGGGTGAGGTAGTAGTGAAGTATCTTGCAGACTTATTACCACAAAAGGAATTCGAAGAAATTAAAGATGAATGGCTTACTGATGTAGGTTATGAAACCACAAGGATGAGAAACATTGCAACTAGAGAAGAATACGAAAAAGAGGTAATGTATGATGTGAGTAGCGGTGGTGGGGAATATGAAATAGAAATACCTATGGATGATTTTATAGAGATTGTGGAAAAAGAAAACCCACTAACTTTTGCGGAATTTTTAGAAATGGAAATAAACCCCGAGAGTGACCTAGAAAATAGTTACTATGACGCAGGATACTATAATAGTGATTTTACTGAACATATTGATAATATGGATCGTAATTTAGAGAAGTTAGCTGAAGAATATTCTGATGGTAGTTTAGTAGATTACCATAATAGATTAATGGAGTTTAGAAAATTATTAGAAAGTGTTGGTATTGAAGTGACTAGTAGTCCTTGGAGAGATGGTGATACATACACCTCAAAAGATGGTAGGATATCATTTTTAGAAAAAGAGTTAGATATATTAGAAGGTAAGATAAAATTTACCTACGATGGTAAAGATCATCAAACATCAATAGATGACTTTGTAAATTGGGCGCATAATAGTGTGTTACCTTTACAATATGAATCAAGAAAAGTTATTAAAGGGATTTTAAAACAATTTGTCCTTAAAGGCTAATATCAAACCCCATACAACTTGTAAAGCGATTAAAATACCAGTGACTTTTTGCCATTGATTCTTTTGTTTATAAATTTCATTTTTAGATTGTTGCATTTGAGTAGTACTCCAAGTTTCAGTAACTTTTTCTCTCCATTCTTTTATATCCTCTACGTCTTTTTCTGTAGTTTTGAAATCAGACATTTTTTCGTTAAGTTCTTTGAATTGCCTATCAAAGTCTCTACGCATTTCGTTCTGCCCCTCATTAAGTCTTTCTAACTCTTTAAGTACTAACCTACCGTACTCTCTACCGAAATCGTCAATATTCTCACTCATTATATTTTTGCTGATGAAATGATTGTTAATATGGTTGCACAGATTTTTTCATAACGTTCAATTTTCCTGTCAGACTTAACCATACCGTCTATGATCGCCCTTTCATTATTAATTATGTTCTCTATTTCAGTTATCAATTGATGATACTCATCACTCTTTTGGTGGTGGTTATCCAATTTATCCACTAACTCACGTAATTTTCCTAAATTATCTTTTGAACACTCTTCTGTTCCCGTTACTTCTTTTGATTCTGTTTCCATTAAAAAAATAATCTATACTAATAAATATAAGAAAAACATTAAAAACTTCAGAACATAAAAAAAAGGGTTAAAAAACCCTTTTCAATATCGTTAGGTGATATTACTCAAATACCACTTTTTAACGTTATTACGAGGTTTTCCACTCTCATTAATATCTGTAATAATTTTTTTAGCCTCATTATCACTTGACACCTCAAATGATAATGTATTCCTTATAATGGTTTTATCAATGATTTGTTCTTTTACTTTTCTTTTCTCTACTCTTGGATGAGCATGTTTTAAATGTACTGTCAATCTTTTCATATCCTTATTTTTTTCTTTAATAATATTCTTTTTTTAATTAATTGTCAACTCAAATACTTTTTCATCGGTGAATATTGTTGATATTCTATACCCAAACTCACCATCTAACCTTCCTATATTCCACACTTCTACCCATCGTTCACCTAAACCATCTTGATACACCACAGAATACTCATCCTCTAACCCTTCATAATGTTGTAATGGGAATATTGTATAATACCCACCTTCATTGTCGGTGTAGACTCTTACTACTGTCTGATTATAATCTTTCTTAATTAGCATTGTATAACATTTCTAAATCATCCAACTTATTTAAAACATCTTCCCATTTTTCACTTTGTTTCTCCTTACCCCATTCAGTATTGAATTGAGCAGACATTAAGAATTGTTTTTGCCCTACTATCATCTTATCCATAGTAACACCCATTTCAGAACATAATCCCATCATATTTTGTTGGATCCAATTATATTCAAACACCTGCATTAAATCAGCATCACGTATAATTTCTTGTGTTAAATCCAAATCCTTTGATTCTATAACATATGGGTATTGTGTCGCATCAATTATTTTACAAACCTCATCGATATCAACGTCAATATTGTAATCCCTTATAAAGTTAGTGACAGTTGATTTAGCAACCTTTACATTGATGTCATCACTATCTTTACCACCTGAATGATTTACATCATGAAATAATGCAGCTAATAGTAATTCCCTTTCATCCTTTTCATCTAATGAATAATACGATGATCCCTCAAAACAATATCTTACCACCGTTAGTAGATGGTTGAAATTATGGTAAGGTAAATCATTTGACTTACTATTCTTCATTTTCCACGAAAATCCCTTCACTAATTCAGGATACGTTTTTACTATTTCTATTTCATCTATCCCCATTGTACTTTCTGTATAATTTTGAGTAATGATTCGTAATCTTTCTCCATACTGAATTTACAATTGAATGGATACATCATTGTTTCAGTTGGTGATACTATATGGACAATATGGAATTCACTATTATCAGATTTCATCATTAAATCTGACGTATTCGCTTGCATCAACTGATACAAATCTTTCTGTAAGTTATAATTTTCTATCCCCATGTTTTATGATCTTCTGCAATATGTTCGTAACCATCGTATTCCTCAACGTGCCAAGACACATCATCAGGAATATCAATAATTTTTAATTGTGCATGAGCACCATCAGCATCTTCACCCAACTCTTCAATAACTTGAATCAATAATGGGTCATTCCTCTCAAAACCATAGTCATCGAAATAAATGTCATTCACTTTTTTATTGTATTCATCACAATCTTTGTTGTAAGATTCTCGATCTAACTCACCATCCACCATATAATCTTCTCTCCTTTCGTGTGGGGCACCTTCTGATACTTCTTCAGGATTAGGTACATAATAACAACTTACCCAACCCATTCTATATGAATCCACCTGGTCAATATCAACTGGTTTGAATTTATACTCTTTACCATCATCATAATAACCTGAAGAGAAAAAATAACCTTTCTTACCTTGTAATTCTAGGTATCTTCTAACGGCTTTCGGTGATATTGAAAACCCACCATAACATGCATTGATTACTACTTTCATTTCTATAATTTTAAAACTTTAATAAATCATGGTGTGTCCCTAACAGATCTCATATACCTTTTGACAGGCTTAGTGTGTTTTTCGGGGTTACTGGTTTGGACACATTACTATAAACCCTTTTTCATATAACCATAAAATTTTCGGTCATAGACATTGAGGATTCGGGGTGCATGCTGACCCAACCTAAAAACGTTACGAGGTTTGTCGAATCCACCATTTAAAATATAAGTTGAGAATACACTTATTGTTAGTTAACCTTTACACTATGTCTCCCCTTTTGTTTATTATGGGTTTTAAGTGATTTCCACAATCCTCTTTCGAAGTCTGTAATTAACCGATGTTACCTTTTTTGAAGAGAGGCTATTCTCTTATCAGTAATGGACTACTCAACCGTTTACATCCTCTTCTGACCTTTCAATCATTCAACTACTCTCCTAAAGCATGTTTAAAGTATCTGTTTTATAAGTCAACTATCTTCGCTTTGAGGGCTAATATAGACTATGTTATACCGAAGTACCATAGTGTTAAACAACTTATCATCCCAATGGGTTACCCCATTGTTTTAGAACCTGTTCAGGACTCTTTCATTTCACATATGTTACTAAATGTTGGAATTGAACCAACGACATATTCCGTTACAGGGAATTGCTCTACCAACTGAGCTAATTTAATTGTGTTGTTACGAAGATGTGCCTGAACGATTGCTTCATCCTCTTTTGAAGGACAAAATACAACACACCTCTATGCGTTTCAGTCTACCGACCTACTGTACCATATTTTGGGTTTACTATGATTTCCTTGAGAGAAACCACCTCTACAAATACAATTCCGAAGAATCATATCCTAATATTGAATAATGCTCTCGATGTGTCCACCTTAAACTACTATTCTATACGTTACTTATTCAAGTTTTAATTAGTTTGGTATGAGATTGACGACCCACCACAGATCTATTATGGAAGCCACCATCGGCTACTTCCCGACAACAACCGAAGTTGTCATCTTAAATATCCTTTCCAAAGGACAATCTACACTAACGTTACACTTTATCCCCAATGGTGTGAGGCTGGATTTTGGAATCCTTAAAGTCGTACTTGTATATAGTGACTACCGAAGTAGCGGGGTCGTATAACACTCACCCTTTCCATCTATTACTAGATTATATCTCTGCCCGAAGGCTAACTCCATATACAAAGTTATGTATCTTAAAATAAAGTAATGGTAGTATCCAACCTACCAACGGATAATATATCTTATTTTACTTTATATAAAATTTCTTTTCAATATGTTAAAGAACTATATCTTAATTTTCTCTTACAAAGGTAATGATCTTAAAGGAATAGTGAACTACTAAATGTTGAAGCATCTTTCATAATTCAGAGGGGTTAACTCATTCTTCAAAATCGATAACCCGTTCCTACACTATTCCTAATTTGAGTGCAGCTTTATCTTTTTAAAATATTTTTTCAAAAAAATATAATTGTGTCTCGGAATGAGAGGTTTGTAATTTTGATACCCAATTAACAGATCTGGGGGAGAATTTTTTTAGTAGACATCCTTCCTACCATCTTTAATTCAGTTGAGACGAAACCAACTATTTTTTTAACCTGTAATAAACAGAGGAGAGATTTAATGACCTACATATATGAGATTTTCTCATAATGAATCCAAAGTCACTCCCTTCATAACTTTTTAAGGGGAAGGGAGACTAAAACCTGTTTCTGAAATTTAAATTTGCGTTTAAGTTTGCAGAATCCATTCGTTTTTGACACAATCAATATTTCAATGAACTAATTTCTTTTACAAAGGTAAGTAAAACTTTTCAATCTAACAATACCTTTAGTAAAATAAATTATTTGGTGGTAACAGAAGGATTCGAACCAGCGACACATAGGATTTCAAACCCATTGCTCTACCACATCATCCACCTATAAATAGGTTTCCGAATCTGAGCTATATTACCATATATTTTAAAAGAACTAACTTTCTCTTACAAAGGTAATGCGTATATTTTAATTGATCTGCATCTTTTATAAAAAAAAATAATTCTCTTAGTTCATATTGTACCCATTAAGACTCGAAATGAGTGCTTTTAAAACAAACCAACTTCTTTTAAATGTTTATAAAAACCTTGTTGGTAATTTAACTTTTATAATCTTTTGTACTCCTACTAGGATTCAAACCTAGACGATTCCCTTAGAAGGGGAAGATGCTATTCAGTTACATCATAAGAGCATTTTATAAAGTTAGGTTATATTCCTTTAATTTATAAAACAAAGGTAAGTTAAAAATCAACACACATCTAAAAAACTTGATTATTTTTTTTACCACCATGAATTACACTCTCACATTCTTCGGTGATTCCTTCATATATAACTTTATCCGTTGATTGTTTGTCTTTTGGGTTTATGTGAGTTAGGAACCCACCTACCCTAATTACCACTAATCGTATTTCTTCAATCTTAGTCATCTATTTCAGGTAACATATCTTTTGAATAATATTCATATATAAATTCTTTAATCATATCTTCTGAATGTTCGTATTCTCTCCATTCTCTAAAATCAAAATGTTCGTAAAAATGACCTTCATCTTCAATGTCACCTTCTTCCCATTCTTTCGTCATATAAATACCTTCCTCTTCACAAATACTCTCTGCGAAATAATAATAATCTTCACTTTCTATCAATCGGTAACTCCCATCGGGATCCCCAATCAATTTTACTTTGGTGGTGACGAATCCATCCCCATCACAATCATTATCAATAACCTCTTCTATAATAAATTCCTTCATAACATAAATTTTGTGATAAATATGTTATTTGTAAAGAAAGTTCAATTAATATTTTATAACCCTTGTTTTTAATTCGTATTTGTGTGATAAATCTATCATGTGTTTTGCACCTTTGGAGAAACCATCCCAAAATATAACAGATGCATCTGCAATTTTTGCCATTTGTTCATTACGTATATAACCCGCACTATTTTTAAACCTACCCCAATCTGCGGGGTATGTTTCTAAACCATAGTTACGAGCAACTGCATAAACCTCACCTAAAGTATCTGCACCTTTTGCGTTACCTGAAATAATTGTTATATCTTTTTGATTCTGTAGTATCTTATCCAACTTATGTTCTAATAGTTGGTAATCGTTAAAACCCCTACTCCCTGCTACGATTACTTTCAACTTCTATAAGTTTTTCTAAATACTGATGACATTTTTTTAAATCCTGTATACCATTCTTATGTCTCCATCTAGTGACATACTTAACAACATTACCCTCCAAGAAATCTAATTTGTGTGATGAAGTATAATCCCATACTTCTATCCCAACATTATAATGTGTTGGGTGTTCTACTTGTTCTTTTTCCATAAATAATCCTTTTATTTAATTATAAGGATTTGTTTTGGATTTTAAAAGTTAAACCCCTGAATTATATCATAATAATTTATTAAATATCTTGATAATGTATGCACATCACTACTATAGAAATTATGATTACCATCAACTATACTATCATAATCTAATAATTCAGAAAGTGCGTTAGGTATACTACCACTATAACTATCCTCAGCCACTTTTTTAACTTTACTAATATTTTTTAAAAAATAATCGTAAGAATTTTTAACTTCCTCTTCAGTATAATTTACTTCTGCACCTTTTAATTCATTCATTAGATTATCAAATTCAAAATCAGTTAAGGCTCTCTTAACATCATCTTTAGTCTTAAATGGTTTGTAATATAATTTCTCCACATCTAAACCATCTCTCCACTCCCAACCGATATTAACACCTAATATATAATCATTAAGTTTATTGTCTTTCATAGTAAGATACCTTTTCTCACCCAACATACTATCAATAAAAGTTATTTTACCATAATCACGTTTAGGTAATCCATAACTTAATTTTAAGTCACCCATACTTTTATTATTTTCAATCTTACTTGGTTTGTAGACATCATTATAAAACCTTTCCCACACATCCACCAACACACCAATAGGTACTGCGTATTTATCAATGAAGTTTTCATGATTTCCTATACCCATATCATTAAATAAATTCTTAATATGTGCAACATTAGTTAATGATTCATTAAATTCTTTATTTAATCGGAAGTACCGATTTTGTAATTTATTGAGGTTTTTAGGTGTGTGACTATCAAAATTGTTTAATTTTTCTAATATTTCAGACATTTCTTTACCTTTCTCTTTTGCATTAATCATATACCCCCTATACTTTTCAACAGTTTGAGTATCCATAAACGATGCGGCATCTGTCCAATGTAAACTATCATGGGCTTCAAAATACTCTTTCATCTTTGGAAGAAGTAGTTGAATGAATTTTTCTGATCTTTTATCAGTTCCTTCTAATATTATATCACTAAAATTTAATCCCATTCTGTAAATCTATCTTTTAATATGTCATTCATATAGTCTTTATCCATGTCACCTGAACCACCATACCTAAAATGTCTGTCTGTGGCAATATAAGGTTTTTCATCAAATAATACACTATCATAACCAATATTGTCCATTTCGTATTCTATAACACCTTCCATAATACCTACCCAATCAATGTTATTATTATATTCTAAATGATCTACAATAACATCACCAAATACTGTACTTTGTGCTAAATCTACTGTGGATATCTTTCCCTTATACACACCCGCATCAAAATCCCACTCACCATCAAATTTACTATAAAAATCCTCAACAGTTTCGAAAATATCTTTATGTAATATACCAATATCTGCGTCATTTTGGGCATCACCCCAAGCACAACCAATATCCCAACCACATTCTTCCTCAATAAAACCTACTACATAGTCCTCATCATCCATATCCACACCAGCTTCTTTTGCTTTACCCAAAATGTATTTTTGATTTTTATTTTTTATGTCTTCTCCCTTAGATATGTGGTTTGTATTTGTTATTATAATAGGGAAAAA
>JAAHTH010002148.1_pt1 | contig 15688 bp, 11 predicted proteins | sample 6116091 | NCBI WGS metagenome assembly JAAHTH01 (sample SAMN13939990, study PRJNA603662) | sponge metagenome | isolation source: marine sponge | host: Mycale hentscheli | place: New Zealand | collected 2006 | reverse complement strand
TGCTGCTGGGCAAAGCGACACCGCGTGCACGGCCTGTCTTCTGGCAATACGGCCACCCGCACGCCATTCTCAAGGGCGGCAAACCGGAGCATCAGAGCCCCACGTTCGCGATGCGCGACGGTCGCTGGAAATTCCTGATTAACCCTGATGGCAGCGAAGCGCAACTATTTGATCTTGAAGCAGATGAAGGTGAGACGACCAATCTTCTTTCCAGTCAATCAAAACGCGCACTGGCAATGGCCTCAAAAATTTCCCAGTGGGCAAACGATCTCGGGTTTACCTACAACGACGAGGCGAAATTGACTGCACCGCTACCGACCATCGCGATTCCAGCCAGTAACCAACTCCTTCGTTTTGTGAATCATGGTGTTACCGGTGACACTGGTTCACTTCAGTTGAACGGAAAGGCCTGGCTCAGCCTGCCAGCATTCAGAGTACCCAAAGTGGCTGGCGGCCGATCGCTACAAATCAAGGCAACCATTCACCCAAATTCCTCTTCCGGAGTCATTCTCGCTCACGGCGGCAATCGAGCAGGGTACAGCGTCTATCTCGACCAGGGGCAAATCTGTTTTGTCGCCCGCGTGAACAGCAAGTCCACCATGATCCGATCCGACGTGGTCCATGAGGGTCCCGCCAGTTTCGAAGCCAAATGGAATCCCAACGGCGAGATGTATCTAAAAGTAAACGGCAAGCTCGTTGGGAAGGCGGAAGCGGGTATCATGCAGCAAGAGCCAGATAACTCCATTCAAATCGGTGCCGACCTGTTCCAACCAGTCGGCAACTACAAAACACCGAACCGATTCTCCGGTACCATCGACTCGCTTACGTTCAAATATCCCAATGGGACATGAATGGTATCCCGATTCTCTACATTGAAGCCATCTCCCACATCCCCCTCCGTCGTTACCTGGAAGTTGTCATTACCATGAAAACTATTGCTACCCTCGTTTTTGCCACCTGCCTTGTTTCTGGTCTTGCGGTTTCCGCGGACGCAGATGACCGGTTGGTCCTCGTCGGCGCATCTTATGGAAACAACGTTCTGGCAATCTGTGAATCAGATGGCACCGTGCTCTGGAAACACAACACGGCGGGTCCCCAGAAAGGGCACACGGGACACCATGATGTCCATCTGCTGCCCAGCGGAAATATTCTGTTTCATGACTCATGGACAAAAACACAAGAGATCACGCTTGGAAAGGAAGTGGTTTGGGAATACGACAGTGCCACGATGAATGGCAATGAGGGCAAGAAAGTAGATGTACACGCCTTTGATCGGCTTAGTAACGGGGAAACAGTCATTGTAGAAAGCAACGTCGGCCGAATCATTCATGTCGACAAGGATGGAAAACTCGTCAAGCAAGTACCGCTGGGTGAGGGCGGTCGCAAGAGGACTCGATTGATGCGAATTCTTGACAATGGTCATTACCTCGCTTGCGCAGAGAACCCGGGAGTTGTGTCCGAATACGATGCCAACGGGAATGTGGTCTGGGAATACGAGATTGGTACCCGAGTTTTTGGCGCAATTCGGCTGAAGAATGGCAATACCATGATCTGTTCTGGCAGTGGAAACAGCGTTGTTGAAGTAACGCCTGAGAAACAGATCGTCTGGGAAATTTCCAAGACAATTCCTGATTCTGAGATCTCGCTTGGTTGGATGACTGCGTTGCAGGAGCTGCCCAATGGAAATATCGTGGCAGGAAACTGTCACGCGGGCGAAGACAATCCACAGATTTTCGAGATCACGAAAAATAAAAAGGTGGTATGGGAATTCGACGAGTGGGAACTCGTTGGTAACGGACTCGCCTGCTGGCAAATTTTGGATGCCAAGCAATCTGCGATGGTCAGGAAAAAACTGGCAGCTTTGAAGAATTGAAAAACGAACTAGCGTTCGAGCATGACTTCATGAAAATCGATTTTCATCCCAGTGACAAAGTCTTGCTGGCCCTTGGTAGTACGGCCAAAAAATACGGACTGAAAGCTGGAACCCGCCTACTGCAACTCGCTGCCAAAACCAAGACTACCTCTGCTGAATCAGGAGAAAACAAGGTTTCATCAGTACACGGATAAACCCGCCTAGATTTGTACTTGAAACTCTGGACATCAACGACCATGAATCAGTCCCGCCGATCGTTTTTGAAACAGAGTGCTGCCACCGCCGCCGCAGGCTCCTTCGCGGCACCGGGAATCCTCAGCGCGAAGTCGCCCAATGCGAAGCTGAACATCGCATCCATCGCCGTTGGTGGCCGGGGGTGGGCAGACGTCAACGGCGCCGCGAAAGGTCATAACCTGGTTGCTTTCTGTGATGTCATGACAGGCGTGAGCACTCGCAAAGGCGGTTACGCAGCAGCAGCCAAACAATGGCCAAAAGCCCGTCGGTATCAAGACTGGCGAAAACTACTTGACGAGAGTGGGGACATTGACGCCATCACCATCTCGACGCCAGACCACATGCATGCGTTGCCAACGCTTGCCGCAGCAACTCTTGGCAAGCATGTATTCACACAAAAGCCACTCACTCACACGATCCATGAATCACGCACCCTACTGATTGAAACCCGACGACTCGGAGTCGCAACGCAGATGGGAATACAGAATCAATCCACAGTCGGCCATCGAACAGCTGTGGCAATGATTCAAAGTGGCGTGATTGGAAAAATAAAAGAGGCACATGGCTGGAGCCATAAAGGATGGGCTGGACCGAAGGAAGGAAGGCCCGAACACGCGGACAAAATTCCTGCAGGACTGGACTGGGATCTCTGGCTTGGGGTCGCACCTACAAGACCGTATGCCGAAAAAATCTATCAGCCCATGAATTGGAGAGGGTGGACCGATTTTGGCTCGGGAACGCTCGGTGACATGGGGATTCACATCTTCGAACCCATGGTGTCAGCGTTACAGGTTGCACCGCCCGTTTCAGTCCAGAGTTCGGGTATCAAACCCAACGCCGAAACATGGCAACCCACCAACAAAATCAAATACGAATTTACGGGAAACCAATACACCGCCACAGAAACGCTGACCTACTTCTGGCAGGACGGAGGTGCCGGGCGGCCATTACTTTCTACTTCGGAATACCTTCCCTCAGGTTTGAAGTTACCCAACCAGGGAACCTTATTTGTGGGTCAATCAGGAGCGATTGTGCTACCCCATGGTGGCAAGCCGTTGGTTTTTCCTGATGATCTGCTGAGCCGCTACGAGATGCCAGTTATCGAAAAACGTGGGCATTTCGACAACTGGCATGAAGCAATCCAAACAGGCAACCCTGCTTGCGCGTCCTTTGATTTCGCCGCGCCGCTCACAGAGACGGTCCTGCTAGGCAACATTGCCGTGCGATTCCCCAATCAGAAACTCAACTGGGACAGTGTAGCTCTCAGGTTCACCAACAATGATGATGCCAATTCATTTGTCAAAAGTGACTACCGTTCTGGCTGGGAACTGTAACGGACCTGATTGAGACATTGCCTGATGACGGCAGCCATTCATTCCCTGACTCGATGGTGACCATCACGCCGTACAAAAAAGGATTCAGCGTTGAAAATCATTCCCGCAACAATCATCCCAACCGCAATCATCACCGCAATCATTCTTGGTTCATCAGTATCAGGAGATGAACCAGTCAAATTGTTCAATGGCAAGGATCTGACTGGCTGGACGGGCGCCGAATACGAGGTCAACGATGGCAAGCTCATTTGCCGGGGTAAAGTGCTACGCACCGAGAAACAGTATTCAGACTACATTCTTGAGTTTGACTTTCTGTTGCCACCACGTGGCAACAACGGCTTGGGAATTCACTATCCCGGTGAGGGTCGTCCATCGGGCGCCGGCATGGAGTTGCAAATTCTGGACAACAGCCATCCAAAGTATTCAAAATTGAAAACATCACAATACCATGGCTCTCTTTACAAATTACAACCGGCGAAACGTGGATTTCTAAAGCCTGTGGGAGAGTGGAATCACCAAAAAGTGACGGTTCATGGTGCCAGGGTTCTGGTCGAACTCAATGGCACGACCATCCTCGATGCCAATCTGGATGAGCTGATGTCAAAGTATCCCAAACACAAGGGCGTGAAACGACGAACAGGGCACATCTGCTTTTGCGGGCATGGTGATCCAGTACAGTTCAAAAACATAACGATCCTGGAATTGCCGGGGAAAAGTAAATGAAACATTTGATCTTTTTGATGCTCGGATTTTCCGTTTTCCCTGAGTTCAAGCTGGTGGCCGGAGAATCAACACCTCAACCCGACAATGTTTTGCTGATCATCTCAGATGATCTGACAGCAACCGCACTTGGCTGCTACGGGAACGAAGTTTGCCGAACACCCAATATCGACAAGCTAGCAGCGAGTGGATCGGTCTTTTCGCGAGCGTATTGCCAAGCCACCATTTGCGGACCATCCCGAGCTTCCATGTTGTTCGGATATTACCCAGTCGCGGCCAAAGGCACTGGCGATACGAGTGGCCGCAAAGAGGTTGGCCCTGACCAAGACAGTTGGCCGCAGCACTTCCGAAAGAACGGCTACCACACTGCCCGGATTTCAAAAGTCTTTCATATGGGTGTTCCCACCGATATTGGCCCAGGAACAGATGGCGCGGATGACCCCGCATCATGGGACGAATCGTTCAACAGCCCTGGTCCGGAATCCAAGGCGCCAGGAACAGGGGAAACGCTCCAAAACAATCCTGACAGGCAAAAAAAAGGGGCCGCCGGGGGCAATCGGTTCTCGGTGGTAGAAGCTGACGGCGATGACCTGATTCACTCTGATGGCAAAACCGCTGCGAAAGCGGTCAAGCTAATCCACCAATACAAAAATCTCGATAAGCCATTTTTTCTGGCGATAGGATTCGTGCGTCCCCATGTTCCCCTGGTCGCGCCTCGTAAGCACTTCGAACCCTATCCAATCGAAAAAATATCATTACCGCCAAAAGTGCCTGGAGACTGGGATGACATTCCCATGAACGCTGGTAACCGACGCACCTCACAAAACCTGCAGATGGATCTGGAGCAACAAAAGCGACTGATACGTGCGTATTACGCGTCCGTCAGTTTCATTGACGAGATGACTGGCAGGGTGCTCGAAGCATTGGATGAAAGTGGTCAGCGAGAAAATACGATTGTCATTTTCACCAGTGATCACGGATATCACCTCGGCGAACACGACCTGTGGTCCAAGGTAAGTATCCACGAAGAATCTGCACGCGTCCCGCTGATTGTGCGTGTCCCGGGTCACGCCCCTGTTCGCTGTAAATCACTTGTCGAACTGCTCGATCTGTATCCGACCCTTTCCAAACTCTGTGGACTCAGTATCCCCGACAACATTCAAGGTTTGGATATATCAGCCATGCTGCAGGACCCTTTGCATGAGGTGAGGAATTCGATCCTTTGCAGCGGCAAGGGCAGGTTGTATCGCGAACGCAAATGGGCTTTGCTTGACTATGGAAAAACAGCAGAGCTTTACGACATGGAGAATGATCCGAAGCAATACAACAATCTTTACAACGATCCCGAATACTCCGATGTCGCCCTCGATCTGAAGCAAAAACTTAAGAACAGATTGGCTGAAATACCACCCATAACAGACACAACGAATTGATCTGTCTGAAGTGAACCAGACCAAATTAATCAAGACAAATAACGATCATGAAAAATGCTGACTTGAGCCTTCTGGAATTTTTGAACCCAAGGTTTCCATTCCCCGCTCTGCTAGTGACAGTCGTCCTGTTCCTGTCTGGAATCGGCGATCATCCCTGCTTCGCAGGCGATCACGTTGCCACTGTGGAATCTGACAACGTCGATGCCACCAGCCGGCCAGCGAAACCCAACATTCTGATCATGATGGCAGACGACATGGGGATCGGTGATACCAGTGCCTATTTGAATGTACGGTTATCTCCAACAAGTCCGCCTGTCAAAAAAACACTACGGACCCCGAACCTCAAGCGGTTCACACAATCGGCGATTTTATTCACCGATGGCTATGCTCCCGCCTCGATGTGCAGTGCGACGCGATACTCTCTGCTCACCGGCCGGTTCGCTCATCGGTCATACCTCAAGTATCAGGGATGGCTGCCTCACGGCCCCAACACGCCGATGATTCAGCAGGGACTGACTACTCTGCCTGAGATGTTACAGACCCACGGTTACCACACAGCCGGCATCGGTAAATACCATGTGGGCATGTCATTTGATAACGGAAATGGTAAGCCGGCAGAAGATTTTTTCTTCCATGATGTCGACTTTACGAAGCCAATTCTGGATGGGCCAACGCATCACGGTTTTGACGAATACTTCGGTGTCACTGGCAACACCGAAGATCCACTCGACACCGAGCCACGCATCCTGATTCGCAATGACCGATTCACCTTCACTGACCGCAGTCGGATGAAGCTGATCGGAATGAAGAATCGTGAAGGACAAATTCTGGCAGCACCCGACTGGGATCTCAGCAAACTTGGGCCGCGATATCTGAAGGAAGCAAACGACTTCCTGACCCGGCATTCAAACAACCCAACACAACCGTTCTTTCTTTATTACGTCCCCAACGCCAATCATTTTCAACGAAATCCCAATGGAGATTACGCCGTTCCGGACGAGATAGCAGGAACCAGGATCAAGGGTGAAAGTCGTTACTCGGATGACTCTGTTGCAAATGATCGCGAGGACATGGTGCTGGAAAATGATGTTGTCTTTGGCAACCTGCTTGAAACACTGAAAACCACGGATGACCCACGATGGCCCGGCCACAAACTCATTGAGAACACGTTGATCATCTTCACAAGCGACAACGGTCCCAATGTTGGAGACAATCTGGGCCCGAATCAGGAAAGTGGCAAACTGCGAGGAAAGAAAGCCAAGCTATGGGAAGGTGGCATCCGGGTGCCCCTGATGGTTTCATGGCCGGCGGTTCTTGAAGGTGGAAAACTGAACCGCTCCATTGTGACCTTGACCGATCTTTACGCGACCCTTGCTCACATCATTGGCCACTCATTGAATCCTGAGGAAGCCCAGGACAGTCACAATGTATTCGCCTATTGGCGGGGAACGCCTGAAATACCAGATACAAGACCACGCGTTTTCTTCTGCCATTTAGGGCCACCGTTTCTGAACGATGCGCTGGCGATTCGGCAAGGCCCCAACAAACTCATCGTCGAAGGTGGATTGGCAATGCCTTGGGCATCGGGTGGCTCACGCGGTGCCCCCACTCCCATCGCTTTGTACAACCTCCAACAAGACCTCTACGAGACCCAAGCTTACACGGATGCTTCATCCACTGACATCACAAATGGGTTAGCAGACACTCTGTTAAAAATTCACAACCGCGGCCATGCCAGACAATTAAATGTTACGAGTGGCGGTCCACTGATTCAAAATCCCGGTTGGCATAACCTGAGAAATGATGTCACCGGTGAAATTGGCTTCACCTTTCGTTTACAACCGGGAGCAAAGACAAAGCTGGTGACTCACCTGGGGATGTTTGACGATTATGACCGGGATAAACCTGTCCGTGCGGCTCGATCCATCGCAAGGGACGACGAACGTGACCAACCATCAAAAAGTACCCTCCGTGGCAAGAACCACTCGCTCGATAGTCCGCACGTAATCCGACTTCTGATGTGTTCGGCAGACAAACAGGTCGAGCTCGCCCGATGTCAGTTGGATTCCGGTACATCTGGCGAATTAGTGAATTCCTTTCGTTATACCCGTTTACCGGAACCTGTCCGCCTTGAACAAGGAACGACCTACGTGCTTTTAATGTCGACGCAGGTTGCCGACGGCGACCATTTTCGCGACCCAGTAAGCTTCGATGGTCTTTCACCGCAACTCAATCGAGATTTTGTTATTCAACGCAGCCTGTTGCTTCGAGAGAGTTCTCTATCCGGCCACATCGACGTACCTGCGTTTGAAGACCTGACGGATTTCTACTCACGATACCGTCTGCCAACCGGACCTACTCTACGACTCGCAGAGAACGAATTGGAAGATGTTCCCCAGCAATAATATCAGCGATGAGCAACACTCTACTTTGCAAGCCGCCATTCTTCAGCTGGGTAGACTAAAGAAAAACCTCGAAATTCACTGAGTCCGACACCTCGTCAAACGCATTTGGCAAGTCGTACAAAGTGTCGAAACCTGGACCGCCATCAAAGATGGGATTCAGGGCTGCCGAGTTTGAAATTTTAAGCACGTCATCACCCATTCCCATTTTGACATGCAGGTCATTCACTGCGTTAATGTTATCCAATTCCATTTTGTCTTCGCCATCAGCAGCAGAGGCATAAAAATCACCCACGTTTGCATTCTTGATTCTTGCCTTGTCATCTCCAATCCCAAGTTCCATGAACAAGTTATCCACGGCATTCGTATCACGCATGGTCAATCGATCGTTTCCATCGTCCATCGCGACTACGACATTGCGGCCAGCCGTCGTACGATACATCCAAGCCAAATCATCGCCGGATGATGTCTTCACGATCACATCTTGAGCTGCTTTCATCCCATTGGTGGATAGAACATCGTCACCGTCCTCGGAACGAATTTCAATATCGTTGCCCGCTTTGAGTCGCGAGAGTCGGATGTAGTCCGTATCCTCCCCAGTGTTAACGGCAATATCATTCAGAGCTTTTGCACGGTACATGCTTACGCGATCCACACCCTGGTGTGTTTCAACTTTCAAGTCTTTGGCCTTCACCCACGACAGACGCACGTGGTCATCACCGCTTTCACCATTCACGAGAAAAAGCCCGTTCGTACTGGTTTGTCGAGCGGTGATACGGTCGTCTTCTGATCCGGCATCGACGCGAATTTGCTGGGTCGTCGTGACATTCAAAAGTTTTACGGTGTCGTTACCACGGGACGTGAAAATGCCGAGGTAACCATTCGAAGTATCTGTCAAACTAAGATTTTCAACCTTGACTTGATCTTCACCCTCCGCGGTTCGAATGATGACTGACTCAATCAAGTTCGATGCAAATAACTGCGACGGTGCGCCATTAATTGTCGTCCCTGTTAATCCAGTCACCTGAATCTGATTCGGTGCTACCTCCGTCACAACAAGTTGGTTGTCCGCGGCATCCCCGCCCAAAGCCAATGTTGTTCCGACCAGATTGCCAATGATGTTGCCTGCAAGCGGGTTGCGTGATTCAAGCGCTTGCACACGGAGAGAACGCTGATTTGCCTTACGCATGGTGAGGACCTTTCGTATTAGAGAAGAGGCAGAAAAGACAAGATGTGCGGTCAGCCGCACAACGCGAAAGCAATGCATAGTGCATGCCAAAACCTAAAATGCATTTATGGCACAGTGCGTCAGGATCCGTGTTACAACGTTATTGGCAGACTTTTCTGCATAAAAACAGTTCTTTTGTCTCAGACCAGCAATCGATCGAGGTGTTCGCCAGAGTCTCAGAATGAGTCACCAGTCCAAGCTTGAAATGCTTTTCAGTCTGCCGATCAATCATCACGTTTGCCGAGATTGCGGTCTCCAAGCTTGCTGAAATCCGTGATTGCAGTTCCTGGATCGCAGCTCACCCAAGGACACAATACCAGCCGGTTGGCTTGCTTCACCGCCGCCTCGTGGATCGCATCCTCGTTTGGTCCTGCGCCAAGGGCGAGGTTCTTACCTCCACTCACCCTGTCCAGTGGCTACTGCTTCTGTTGTCCAGTGACGAGCAACAGTCTCCTTGTTCCAGCGTTTCGCCTTGCTGACCTCAGGTTTCTTCAAATCCGAGAGGTCAGGTTTCCAGAAACAAGCGAGTACCCCAGCCAATCAATGGGATCAACCGACGAACTCGTCTATAATCGCAGTCACGATTCACACCCTTGCGGCTCCTGAGTCTGGCAATGTATTGAGTCAAATCTCAAATGATTTTCAAACGTCACATCCATTCAAAAGAAATCTACACCATGAAAATCCGATCAAGCCGACAGATTGTTGGACTGATGACTGTATTCGCACTCAGCTGCAATTTGGCAGGAGCCGCCGACAAAAATGCTCCCGAGAACAAACCGGGATACGTGAAATCCAAAGATGTTGGTGCGGCAGCACCTGCCAACGCCGATGTACCGTTTGATGGAACCATGAAGTCAATCCAAAAGAATTGGGAAATGTGGCCCAAGCCGGACATGGCGATCACTTGGTCAATTGTTGATAATCCCAACGGTGATGGCAAAACCTTAATGACAAATGGAGGCAAGCGTTGGGGTACGCATGATCTGGTCACCAAAAAGAAGTACACGGATTTCGAAGGACATGTTGAGTTCGTTTTGATGGGCAACCGTAACGACGACAAAGTTGACGGCTACAGCAATAGTGGTGTCTACCTGCAAAACCGATACGAGCTCCAGATCGAATCTCCCAAAGGCAAGGATGTCGACGATCCCTACAACTGGAAGATCGGGCCCCATGGCATCGGAGCGTTCTGCATGGAGTGCGTACCAGACGTGAACGCGTGGCGCCCCAACGGTCAATGGCAATCGTTTCACTTCGTCTTCAAAGCCGCAAAATGGGACGGTGAAAAATCGATTGAACCTGCTCGTGCCACCGTGTGGTGGAATGGCGTCAAGGTTCACGATAACGTCCCCATCAAGCATGCCAATGGAGGTGTCGGTGTAAGCCCATCCGCAGAAGGCCTGAAACTACAGGAACACGGACAGGATGTGCGTTTCCGTAATGTGTGGATTGTGGACCAAAGCGAGTAAAATTGCCTCGATGCTGGGGAGAAGATTCAGGGTCCCAATGGCTTGATTGCCTCAGATTGAAATGAGGTGTCTCTGGACACCACAGAATCAGTGACCTCGACCGTGGCTGACCACGATGCATGGGTTTTCCCTCAGCGACTCTTTACTCGCTGCGAACCGTCTGTCACAGGTTTTTAGCCCGTCCGTTCATGACGGACGGGCATCTGCACCCGTATTTTGGCCCGATGAATTGCCATCTGGAAGGAAACGCCCAATCCGAAAACGCAACTGCCGACCTGTTTCGAGTTCCCAGTCTGATACGGACATTCGAGGACCCGATCGCAATCTGTGTTCTCACGCCAAGTATCCAGTTACTGACATTTGATGTGAACGTGCTTTGTGCCATTCTTCAATCGCCTTAACGATAAACATCGACGATCATCGAGACATTTCTTTCAATATGTTCCGATGTCCTGTTTTCAGTGGGAAAATCAAACTCGCCTTGCCGACCTTTGAGTCCAGCACAACAGTTTTGATGGTTGAGCATAATTTGTCGCAAAACTTCCTCCGAGATTGGATTTCGTCAGTTGCCACGGAGTGAACGTAAATAAACTAAGTCATGAGCCCTCACATCCGCAAAAGCCTTTCACTGAGTGCGGCACACAGAGATTGATTTTCCTCAGTCATGAAAAAACCTATCAAAGTAATGCAATTCATCTGTCCGACCGGATTTTACGGTGCGGAACGATGGATATTGGCTTTGGCGAAGCACCTCGACCCACAACAGGTACGCTGCGACTTGGCCGTCTCCTCTGAGCCCACCAACCAGGACCTGGAGCTGACCCGGCAATACAAACAACTTGATTTGAAAACGCACGAAATTCCAATGCGAGGGAAATTTGATTTATCAGCTCTGTCCAAATTAGCAAACATATTAAGAGATCAAGAATTTGATCTTATCCACACGCATGGCTACAAATCCGACATCATTGGCTTATTAGCGGCGAAGAAAGCGGGTATTCCCTGTGTCATCACGCCACATGGTTTTTCAACCCACATGGATTTCAAGTTGCGGATTTTCAGTTGGCTTGGGGGCAGAGCACTCCGACGTGCTACAAAAGTCGTTCCACTCTCCAGGCAACTCATGAAAGACTGCAAAGAGCTTGGAGTTCCGGACGATAAAATGCTGTACATCCAGAACGGTGTCGATTTATCGGAAGTGGAAGCACAAGAAAAACCTACGCGTGAAGCAGATGCGCCCAAACGTGTTGGTTTCGTCGGTCAACTGATTAGCCGTAAAAATGTGTTTGATTTATTAGCGGTGTTCGATGCGTTACATGCCAAGCACCCGGCAACCCGACTCGTAATCTTGGGAGATGGAGACCAGCGTGCAGAACTAGAGGCACACGCTCAGTCACTACCAAGCAAAGACAGCATCGATTTTTTGGGTTTCCGAAACGACCGTCTCGAAATTTTGAAGTCGTTTGACCTCTTTGCAATGACATCCACTCTGGAGGGAATACCTCGCTGCCTCATGGAAGCCACTGCGGCGGAGATCCCTGTTGCCGCTTACAACATTGCAGGCATCGACCAACTGATAACTCATGAAACAACAGGGCTCTTAGCACCACTGGGGGACAAACAACAGTTGTTACAACATTGGGAGACCTTGTTGTTTGAAACAGAAAAAGCGAGGGAACTGGCGACCGCTGCAAAGAAGTTCGTGTACGAGAATTACTCTGCCCAGCGGATGGCAAGTGAATACACGGGCTTGTTTCAAGAGCTGACTCAAAAGAACTAGTCGATCCCTCGCTGCCTACCTAGTGGTGCAACTCGTAAAGGTTGCTTGGGTGACCACTTCTCATGATCTCAGCCTGCTAATTAGAACTTGATTGGCCGGCGATGCACCACTTCGTGTTTCGGAAAGCTATGTACCTGAAATACGATGCAGAGACGGCAGCAGGAGTCACACCACCTCATCGTTAGCGGCAACTGCAACGTTATCAGAATGGCAAACACTTAATGCAAATCAACAAATCAAAAACGTCCTTGATCATGCTGGTCATGATTATAAGTTTCGGCCGCATGGTCGATGCTACCGAAACCAAAGCTGGAAAACCCAACATCATCTTTCTTCTCGCAGATGATTTGGGCTGGACTGGGTTGAGTTGTTTCGGAAGTGACTTGTATGAAACACCCAATCTGGATCGGCTTGCCGAAACCGGAATGAAATTCACAAATGCGTATTCAGCGTGCACAGTGTGCTCACCGTCGCGTGCTTCGATCATGACGGGAATGTATCCGGCCAGAATTCAATTAACCGATTTCATCGCGGGACAAAATCGGCCATATGCCAAGTTAAGTATTCCGAAATGGACTACAGGACTGAACCACTCTTACGTGACGATCGCAGAAGCACTACGTGATGATGGCTATCAGACCGCCCATGTAGGAAAGTGGCATCTACACCACGCTGGACGCAATGAGAACGACTATGGGCCCACCAAGCATGGTTTCGATGTGAACATCGCGAAACCAAAGGGAACACGCGGCTATCGACTTCAACGCGGCGGGAACCCCAAAGGTGAATCAAAAAGCGAGTACTTGACTGATTATCTCACTGATCAAGCACTAGCGTTCATCGACGAAGCTCGTGACAATCCATTCTTTCTGCACTTTGCCTATCACGTGCCACACACACCGATTGACGGACGTGATGATCTGGTTGCCAAGTACAAGAAGCAGATTCGTGATGATGCAATGCATAAGAATCCCGAATACGCAGCAATGGTCGCCAGCATGGACATGAGCGTAGGACGCCTGCTGAAACGATTAGAACTTCATGGTATTGATGACAACACACTGGTGATCTTTACGTCCGACAACGGTGGTCTGACCCAGCGTTACGGTAAGCACGATGGGTTCACGGACAACTTTCCACTTCGACGCGGAAAAGGTTCAGCTTATGAAGGCGGTGTTCGGGTACCGGCCATCGTGCGATGGCCGGGGGTCACACAGCCGGGGAGCCAGTGCGACGCGCCTATCAGCACGATCGACTACTATCCGACGCTCCTCGAAATCGCAGAGTGCAACGGAAGTGAAGTCCACAATCAAGACATCGACGGCCTTAGCTTGGTTCCACTACTACGGAACCCTGCTATTGCAATGGATCGCGCCCTATTTTGGCACTATCCCCATTACCACGCTGGGGGTGACAGCCCGTACGGTTCCATTCGATCGGGCCCATGGCGACTCATCGAATTCTTCGAAAATGAGACACTGGAGCTCTACCAACTAGATACAGATCCGGGCGAACGAAAGAACCTCATCCAAACGCATCCAGACATTGCTGACAAGCTGCATGGACAACTGCGGTCATGGCGTCAAAGTATCGCTGCGCAAATGCCCATTCCCAATCCCGACTATGACCCAACTCGGGCTCAACAAGTCACCAAAAAACGCAAGTGATGCTATGAACAAGGCAAGAGTTGATGAGCGACGCTAAGCATCAATGCCCGCTGGCTACTTAGCCAGAGACAAAGCCAGCGGTGGAATCTTCTGTTCCTCGATACGAAGAGTCAGGTGGCCGCGAGGAGGTTGCACCCCATGTCTTGGATGGTTGTATCGCAGGAAACTGATTGCCGCGATCGTGACCTTGCCCACCTCAAATTCTGAACGATCTTCATCGTAGATGAACGCCCCCCTTGGCTGTCCACCCTGCCTAATTCCAACGCCAACCTGTGATTGGTTCAAGAGTTTTCCATTGGCGTACAACGCGTAGCCCTCACCTGAATTCACATGCGCAGAACCACCCACGACAATGCGATACCGATGTCCGGGCTTGAGCGGTGGCAGGTCAAGCGTACCACGAACCAGCAGTACCTCCTTTTGCCATAGCGATTCTGGCTGTACCCCACACCGACAAAATAAAGAGGTACATGTTTCAGTAAGTGGCACCTTTTTCCCATCGAGCTGACCGAATGGTTGCCTACCGCGTTTCCAACCCATTTTCTGAGCATCAAAGTTCGATGCAAACCAGTTTTCCATATCCCCTGGAAAGGTGACTTTTCGGAAACGGTTCCCCTTCTTTATAGGCAAATTTTCTGGTGGGTCGAAACTGAAGTAATCCCACTCGACTTGGTCCAAGTCAGGACCGAATTGATGCCAATCAAAATCCGTGATTCCGGCAGCCTGATAACAGTTCACTAATCCATACATCGACCCTCGAAGAAACTGATTTGCCCGGTCTGGCCGAACTCCCTCAACTTCCCCGAGCAATGTCTTGCTATGACGTTGATCAGCAATATAGGAAGCTGCGATCCCATCGATGATTATCGGTTGCAACGATTTCTGCCGCGCGATCTTCTCGTCCTCTGAATTCTCTACCAGCTGCGTGGTTGAGCTTGCAGACATGACCGGCACCGAAAGTGGATCAGCTTTCCCGCCGAGCAACTCCACCATAGAACGGCCCATTGCATCACCGATCAGCATGTAGGTTTCCGCATTGCGGTTGTAATGATAGTCCTGGTTCCGTGGTGACTGATCCACTTCACGCCAGAATTTTCGCGTGTCCACTGATGCCACAGTACCGGCATACTCTGGGTGTTTTCCCGCATGACCGACTGCCATTTGTGCATCCAGAATCCTCACAAATTTCTCTGACATGTGATTTCCGCCAAATCCGACCGTGGCAACCACGCAAGGCATCTGCGGTACCTCAAATTCCTTGCGTACATCATTGATTAGATTGACAAGGTTCTTTTCATATTCCTGAATGAGGTCTTCGCTAAAACTGTCTTTGTGTCCTTGAAACCAAACGAATCCAGCAACGTCATATCCGGCCCCGTTATACCCAGGAACAATCTTGTCAATGTTCGCGAGAGTCTTGCGGACTCCCTCAACCATCAACTTGTATTCGAGTGCCTCAAACTTGTTGTCTGGATCAGTGCGGCCACTGGAAGGCGGCCGAAAGTCAAACCCCAAAGCACGATTACCCATCGCAGTCTTGATCAA
>JAAHTH010000225.1_pt2 | contig 15698 bp, 28 predicted proteins | sample 6116091 | NCBI WGS metagenome assembly JAAHTH01 (sample SAMN13939990, study PRJNA603662) | sponge metagenome | isolation source: marine sponge | host: Mycale hentscheli | place: New Zealand | collected 2006 | reverse complement strand
TGACGGCAGCAACAAGAAAGAAAACTACGAAGATCCGGACTAGAACGCAAGTCCAAAAATCATAGAAATAGTTAAAAGAAAATAATCCATATAGTAAAAAGCAGCATGAGTGACGTTCAAAGTATCTTTCACGGAAAAATGCACATATTTACAGCGTTGGCAATAATCTCATTTTCAAATTTTGTAGTTGTACTGTTTGGACAAACCATACCAGGCGTATTTATCGCATTTTTCAAAATAGCTGGAGAGTATCTAGTTTTAGGTGCAGTGTGCGTCTTTGCACTCACATGGATTCTAAAAGCAAAGCCCCACAATAAACCGAAAAAATATTCACTAATAATTTTTGACATATTTGGTGAAAAAACTCAGATTGAGGATGTCAGAACTGAATTCAAAACATTAGATGTCGCATGGAGCTTCATGAAACAGTATAAAAAATCACATCACCTGTATAATTTTGCATTAGTTTCAGATGATCTAAAGTCAGACGCAATTGTGTTAGATAAACCAACAATTGTCAGATACATATAGTTGTAAATTGTTGAACAATAAATTAAAAAATTTAATTTAAAACAAGAGTCAGGCATTTCCAAGATTATTGAAAATCATTGAAATCAAATAACCCATTTTAAAAAAACAAGAATCATATGAGTTTTTCATGAATTATACAAAACAACTGCATGTCAAAAATTTCCAAACTACATATCAGAATAAACCAGATCATTCAACATTTATTTTAAAATAGGTTAGTTTTTACGCTGATTATGCCTAGAAAATTACTTTTTCTCAAGTTCGCCGTAAGAAAGCCAAAAAATAATCAAACCTTTTCTAGAGATAAATTACCGCCGCAGGCGTTTGCGGGGTACATGTAATTTAGAATAAAAAAACAAACCCTAAATCGGGTCAGTTACATTGGTTTTTTCTTTGATTTCTCTGAACTTGCTGAATCCGTCCTTGATTGCCTGCTTGTACAGTCCACCCATTCCGAAAGTACCGACCAAGATCATGATGAATTCAATCTCAGTATCACCGACCTCATAGATGTCAAACATGGACAGTCCAAGAGAACCAATGACTACAACAAAGGTAATCACTGGAAATACTTTAGACAGTTTCAAAGTTCTGATAGTTCCTTTTTAATCTCTAAGAGTTTTTTGTCCCATTCTGCCTTTTCGTGAGCATTGAATGTTTCCTGTAGACTTTGTTCATGAGATTTTAGTTCTTGAATCAAAACCTGTTTGGTCTTTTTACCTAGGTGTTTTGGCTCAGATTTTCCGGCTGAAATCAGCATCGATTCCAGTCTTGCAGTTTTTCCTTCAAGTTCTGCAACTCTTCTTTCTAGACTAGTCATTGAAGTTTAAGATGATTTTCTGGTAATTATGCAACGGCATCATTTCTTCAAATGCTCATCAAGCAATCCCTTGATGTATGAGATATCGGTGCAAAGATCATCAATCTTGTCCAGTTTGTTCAAATTATTTTTCTGATTTGCTTTCAGTGTTGAAATTCTGCTTGAATGACTGACAAATCTTTGCATTAGATAGGCCAAAGGTGCGACAAAGATAAGATTCCAATAGTCTGAAAAATTCTCAAAACTCATTATTTCATCATGCCACCCTGCTGACAGATACGCCCGTGTTGAGTTTTCCAGTTACAACCAGTTTTGCCCTGAATCCTGTCTGCGTGGATGGCAAAAAGTGATTAAACTTGTTGTTTGGTACGTCGGTCTGAATGTCTTTTCCAACCTCTCTAAGAACTGCGAGACCGAAACTAATGGTTCCTATTTCTGATGCCTTGATTACCTCTATCCATTGTCCTGATGCTATATCCAGCGATTCAAAGGACAGTGAAGCAGAACCGCCTAAAATATTGGAGTCATAGATTTCAAAAATACTCCCTGACAAACCACCTACATTGCATATACGATTAAGTGCAGCATATCTAAAGAAATGTTGACCTCCATCGATTGTTCCTATAAATTCCTCACTGATTTCGGTATTTTCATGTGCAAGTGAGCCAACCTCAACATAATCAACAAGATTATTGGAATAAAATAGACGGGTTGTCGCTGTTCTAGTTCCAGCGTTGTGGTGATCCGTATATTTTACCGCCAAACCTCTGGTGGCTGCAAAACCAAAATCAACAATAATCGGAGCAGAGTTAACCGTCGTTATTCCTACAATACCTGTTGAACTGTTTATATCACCATCTACGGCCACCTCAGCGTCTGAATGCAATGACTGAACCACAGTCGGTAAAACCGATTGAGCAGATGCAATCTTTAGAAGTAAATTCTTGTAGCCTTCCATGTTCAATAACTGTGTCACTGTCTCATCTGCATAGTTTCTTTGTGGAAATAAAATAACATCATCAGAAAGTACAGTGTTGAATACGTCCTTTCCCAAAGGTACAGCCTGAGAATTGAATGGTTCGGGGAATTTGGATATTGAAAGGTTAAGGCTCATTTTGATTGTGTTGGAGTCCGAACCGTTCCATGCAAAGATTCGAATGTCATGGCCTTGCTTGAATTTCTTGGCAAGTTGAATGGGAAATTTTGCGTAACCGTCAAATGACTGCGAATCTTTTGAATCAAACTCGTCAATGTCATTTATCTCAATGAGCAGTTTTCCCTTCTTTGAGAATTCGGGAGATAAAATTAGTTCTATTCCGTTTATGAAAGTGTCATCATCCAACGGATTAGGAATTGTGATCTGCGGAGAGCCGGGCTTTTTTGTATCAGTGGTTTGAATGCTTCTCACTATGGATTTTGAGAATGTCATAACCTTACAAATCCCTTGATCACCTTAAACGCCTTTTCTTGTTCCAGTGTTTGCCTTGTCTTCTTTTGTCCTAGTTCCTTTGCGGTTAGTCGTCCGTTCAGGTCTGCAAGTACGGCATTTCTTGCAAGTTTTGGATACCCGACCCCGTCTTTTACAATTACGAGGTATCTTTTTGCACCCTGCTTTGATTTGTCCAAGTCATGCAGTAACGGATTTGCGTATGTCAGTGTCTTTGTCTTTTCGTTGGGATAGCCCAGAAGACTGTCAATTTTTGCAATTATGGCTTGTGCTTCTCCAAGTGTTGCAGTCTCTACGTATTCACTCATCATAAATCAGTCCAAGACGAGCCGTATTTTGTCGCTAGAGCGTTACCTACTAAATTCATGTCAGAATTAATCAGTTTAGAATCATAGATGAGTACTTTTGCAACTCTGATAGATGTAAAGTTAACTTGATCCCACCTGGCACCCAATGTCAACCCATCCAAAACAAGGGTTCCGCTATTGCCTGCCCAAGTTGCCGTATCACCATCTAGAAATCCTTTGCCTGATGTTCCGTCAAACTGCATTCCAATTATGTGCAAACTTTGGTCAACAGTTGCACCGACTAAACTAATTCCCGACCACATCACATGCTTGCTTGAAGAATAAAAATAACTCTGTTTACCCCCAGTAATTCCAGCAAATACATTTCCAACTGGAGTCGGTGAATCATTTTTTATCGCCATGAAAATAGTAGTCGGTTGGGAAAGGGATCCCGAAGCAAAAGCCAAAGTACTCATAAATTCATCTTGTCCGTTAAATCCTACAGATGGTAGATTGTTAAAGTCAGCATCACTTGAATTGTAAACGGGCTGTTGTGACGCAACATTCTGAATCAAGTCATTTCCCTCTGCTGTCAGGTCACCCCATTGCGCTACGTCTGAGCCGTTTGGTGTTATTCCAAGTGCAGAATCCAAGTGAAGAATCAATCCTGCAATGCTGCCGGGATCGAATTCACTACTTGTAACTCTGGCAGCAACAAGATTACGTTTGGTAATTCCCAATGAACCAAAAGAAGTACTAAACATCAAGATTTGATAACTCCAACTAGGAACTTCGAGCACCAAGATAAACAAGTGCAGTCAATGCAACGGATGTTGTATTGTCGTTATTTCTTATCTTAAATTCAATTGAATGCCCGGCCCTAAGCAATTCGCCTTCAGGAGGAATTGGTATGTTGATTTCATTTACATTTGTAAATGTTGCAGCACTCTCTTCATCCAGATAACTCACATCGTTGATGAGGATTTCTGCTCTGCCGTTTGTCTTAAATGAGTCATCTGCAATCATTGAGATTGAGAAAATTCTAATGTCTCTGTCCAAGGGATTTTCAATTATTATTGATGGTGTGTCAGGTCTAGAACTTGACGTAGTAACGGCCCTTTTCAAAACTGGCTTGCCGTACTCGTAAGGCTTTGTTACGACTTCGACTCTCATAATGTTCTTCTTGAAAACATTCTCTACTTTTCCGATTGCATTGTTAATTATTTCGTCTATTTCCATGATCATCAATTCCTAAAGTTTGTAATGCTCCTAGAGTCAAAAGACAATCTTGCTTTTTCTGCGGCTTCTTCCAATGCCTCTTTACGGGTTCTTTTTCTGTTGCTTGTAGTAATTTCACCGGATCTTTGTCCGGCTCTGTTTGTAGTAGGAATTTTTTGACCTGAACCTGTGTTGGTTCCAAGATCAGAAAGTTTTATGCCGCCTCTGAGGGATCTTCTAAGTGATGCGGCTTTGGATGCCGATACTCCAAGTTTCTTAATGATAAATCCCAAACTAGAGTTTTTGGTTACTGGTGTTTCATTTACAGAACCGCCAACAAATCCGGGGCCGCCCCCTCTGAATGTTTTTGTGGTTTTAATCGTAGTTCTGACTTTGGGAGTAGAAACGTTTGGAACAGGTCTAGGTATAGACCTAGATGGCTCAACAAATTGAGTTAGATTTGGAGCCAAAACCTCAATTTCAGGCTCAGGAAGTCTTTGAGGAGTTATTTCACGTTGTGGAAGTTGTGGACCTTGCACAGGTGGTAAAATTGGGCCGCCGTCAATTGGAATTGGAGTATCATCGATTTCTTCTTTTTCAGTTTCAGGTACTTGCTCATTATCGTCATCCTCATTAATTACTGAACCATTGCCAAGCCTGTCACCTACAAATGCAGAGACTTCGCCAAAGCCGCCTTTAGAAACAAACAATGCAAGAGCAGTCAATCCAATACCAAGACCAATAATTGCAGACATTTTAGGAATCCTCCACTTGTCTGTCTTTGGATTTTAATTCGTTGCCTGCCTTTTCATCCTTGAATGCATCTTTTGTCTGGGCATCGACATTGGACAACAATGAAAATCCCTGTCCCAAAAGAGAGTCACCACCAGACTTTAGAAATACTATAGATACGATTCCAAGAAGAACCAAATTAAAAATCAGGGCCATTATGAAAATACCTCTTTGCTTCTTGATTGTGAAATTGCATCTATGAATCCAGTTATTCCGCTGAATCCAATTACTTTGTTATCTTCTACAATCCCGCCGTCAACTACTGTAATTCCAGTTTGAGAACTGCTTTGAATAGGATTAGTTGAAGTTACATTAATTTTAGTTCCGTCAGGTTTTATGATCAGATTTTTTACAAGCGGAGTTTTGTTATTTTCTAATATTACATCGTCTCTGAATTTATTTCCAAAAAGAGTTCTTCCAATACTAACAAAGATACCCTCATCGGCTGCCAGTGTTTCTTTTTCAAGTTCCCTGAATTGTTTTTCTTTTTCCACATCCGGGTCTGAACTGCTTGTAATTCTTTTTACAGCATCTGCAATTTGCGGAGCAAATGCTAGGAGAATAACGCCAATAATCAAAAGTGGAAGAACCAACAGAATCACCAAAAAGGGAAAAGAAATGGTTATGCGTTAGCCGGTTTGACTAACGTTTTACCGTTAAAGTACTTCGTCAATACTTCAAACTTTTCAGTTCCTGTTGGTGCAATGTTCTGAATCTTCCACATGAGCGATGATTCAGCATCAATGGCTAGGAATTTTCCTAGAACATCGATGTAGTCCAGGTATGCAATGCCTGCATCCAAGGATTCCAACTGATATTCTGCCTTGAGATAGCCGTTAAGCATGTCCCAATCAGACTTTACTATACTCCTTCCAGAACCTCTCGTATCTTCCAAGAGAAGTTTTTCCACTGCATCGTCTACTCTGTCTCCTGACGAATTCTTCGTCATGATGAAGTGCTTGGAGATTAATCTATTTCCTGGTCTGATTGAACTTTCCAACGCATCATCAGTCAGGTTTGTGTGTGTGGCATCAATGTCCACTGAGTTTGTAGTCAGTCGAAAGTCATCAAAGCCGCCGTTTGCCTGTCCTTTTGCAAATGCTACCTTGTTTTCTGTATCAAAGACCTCTCTGATTTGGATTTTACAACCAGAATCCGCAACGGTGATAGTTCCTGGATTTGCACTGAACATGTCGTTTACATCTCCCCATTCTATCTCAAGATCCAATTTTGTAAATAATCTTGCCGGAAGCAATGCACTGATGTCACTTTCTCTCAGTCTGCTCTTTGCAAAGTCCAGACGGAGTTGAACAAACCAAATCTTGGTTTCTGAACCGACCTGATTGTCGTCTTTGTTGGTTGCAGGTTCAGTTCCTTTTTCCAACTTCTCAACGAAGAATAGTTTTCTTGCATCAACATTGATTTTGGTATCGTCATCATCCAAAATCAGTTTTATTTTCTTGATAGCATTCAATATTGTATCTTGAATTTCTGTAGGATCACTTCCACCGGCGACATTCGTGATGAAGAAACGCATGTCAATCCAGCGGATGGCATTTACTCTTGGAATTGCAAGAGTTACTTTTTCATTTGCAGCAAACGCAATTGTTTTCTGTGGAAGGTTTCTAAATTCTATCGTCAATTTAGACCCACCTTGTTTAATGTTTGCTGAACTGCACCAAATGACAATACGGCAGAAACGAATATTTCCCCTGCTATTGCCATTCCGACAGTCTTAACTAGTCCTTCCATTTTTGTGGCAAACAGAAACAAAAAGAAGGCCACAATAATAAGGCCGATTGTAAGGTTGTTCTGTAGGAACGGTACGTTTACCAACAGTTTTTGTGCTTGGGATATTGCAATTGGTGTCAAAATAAAAGAGACTGCTGCAATTATCACTTCTTTTGATTTAGCGAAATTTGAAAACTTATCAACGCTAACTCCGGGAATTAGTTTTTGCATACTTTACTATGTTCAAAGACGGTTATCGGGGATGAATTGTTCATCTCCTGACTCTACAGGCATAAGATGAATCAAGTATCTTTATCTTGTAGTTTGTATTGTGAGCCATCTTAAGATGGATGCAAAGTGCCCTAGGATGTGCAAATCTTTTTTTGCATTCGGTGCATCCGTAGATTTTTTCATATCTTGGCTTCATGCGTTGATTACCACCTTTGTTTCAAGTTCGTCATCTCTTCTATAGATGAAACTGTACTCTGGAAGAATATCAATGTCATCAGCAAAATCAAAACAGCCCTTTTTTCTCCTGTCCTTTTGAATTAGCAGCCAAGCCTCAACGCCGAAATAGTTCATTGCCAGCCATTCAGCATCAGACTGCAATTGAAAACGATATGCAAAAGCGTGAGTTGAATTTCCCAAAATTTCATTTGGAATTGATTTGGCAGTAGTAGTGGCATAGATTGAGGATATTCCCTCGTTTCTTTTTGAGAGGATTATTTCCTTTAGCTCATCGGGGCACCATTGTTTCTTTACATATTTGTGAATATCATCCCACACCACAACCATGTTTGTCATGGTCAGAACCTTTTGACAGAATTTTCTAAAGTTCTTCATTGACAAATCAGGGCCTGCATACACATACTGTCCGTATTTTAGATCCTCAATTCTTCTGACCACGTGTGCATAGTTGCCAAATTTCTCTTCAGGTCTTTCAGGACACCAAATCCAATACGGCCTGTCCTGAATCAAGTCCAAAATCATTTTTATTCTTGATGTCTTGCCCTCTCCTTTTTTCCCGGTAATGAAAACGTCTTCCTTGTGAGGCTTGAAAAAGAAGGGCAACTTTTGGCCCTGCTTTAGATAGATGAATTGTGTCACTGTTTATTTTCCCTTGTGATTGATGTCGTATACAGTCCAAATTCTGTTGATTTCTTCCTGTGGAATGCTGACTTCAGGCATTTCATCAGAATCTTCCCTAATGTATGATACGGATTGAGAGAAAAATTCAAACCACATTTCGGCAACTTCGGGGTTTTCCTTTATCATCAGAGAAAGCAGTTTCATGAATTGCGGAACTATTGTTTCAAGTTTGCCGCCAATGATTCCCTCTAATGCTTTTTTCTTTGCATCGTCTTGGGGCAAAGGCATAATGTGACCGAACATCCAAAATATCTTCTCGACTCTGGAATTGTTGAGAGTCATCAAATAGTACCCTTTGAAAGTTCTTCAGTCAAATCATGCATCATTTCAGAAACTTTTTTGTTTTGATTTTTTAATGCATAATCCCCTATTCTTTCCAATTCTGATTCGCTGTGAATCTGAAAGACTGCCTTGCAAGATGCACATCTATAAATGTTATAAGGGCTGATCTTCTCAATTTCTTCTGTACAATCCGGACACTTCATCATGAAAAATCCTTTTTGTTTTTCTTTATCTTCTCAAAGGTTTCGGCCCATGATTCGCCGTCTCCTTTTGCAATTGCAAGAGAATTTTCAATCAGCATTTCGTTGAATCCCTTTACGATTTCAGACCAGATTGCCTTGATTGTCTCATCACTTGAAAAAGAAATGTATGCCTTCATTCCGGTTATTGAAAGAATTAGCTTCCAATTGTTTTTCTTGTTTTGCTCCCATCTTTTTTGTATGTTCTCAAGCATTTCCAAGACATCCTGTTTTGTCAGAACCAAATCATCAGGATTGAATCCAAGTTTTTTTTCAGTCAACTTACCAGCCCACCTCTCCCTTATCTTCGTCATTTTCTTCAATGGCTGCAATTGCTTCAACTACAGTAGTTTCTTTTTCAGGAATCTTTTCTGCTTTTTTTATTATTTTTTGCTTTTTCTTTTCCTCAATTTTCTTTTCTTTTTTGATTACCCTTGCCTTCGCTATCTTCGGGCCCACGATTCCAAGAATTCCAATTATTGGGAAGAGATAAAGTTGAATCTTTTCATCCTCAATTCTCGATATTGGCGGCATTAGAATTTCGGCTATTCCTTTCTTTTCGTCATCGCTGAGCATTTCCAAGTCTGGCAGCAATGCCTTCAGTCCATACATGCAACCCTGTGCCAAACCGCCGATTGAATCAAGTGTGACGTTTGGATTGACATAAGGCTGATTGGGTGATATCATGCCGGGAATTGGCTGACCGTTTGGGCCTAACTGTTGTTGTTGACTTGTATTGGGGGCGAATTTGTCATTTCGAGAATCGCTTTGAGACTGCTGAATTGGGGCACCTTGCAACGCAGGCTCTACAATTGCCTGCATGTCTGAAGTATTAGGATTGAATTTGGGAATTCTTTTTCTTGTTACTTTTCCATCCTTTGGACTGATGTTTCTTGCCTTTAGTCTCTCATTTAGAATTGTGTGAAATGATGCTTTGATTTGCGGCCCTGTCTTTTTTAATTGCGGATGATCTGCGGCAAAATCCCTCATGCCTTCTTTTAATTTGGATGAAAGCATGTAGCGTTTAGGATCTTCGTCTAATTTTCCATCAATCCATTCTCTAAGCAAATCCGCTTGACTTGGTGCATCCTCAGGACTAATTGCAGACATTTCTAAAGTGCAGATACCTTAAACTGTACTTGACAGTCTTTCCATCCGCAAGTTATTTCTTCTTCGGAATCTCCGTTATTTGACCATGTTCTTCCGCATGCAGGGCAATGTCTTACAAATCCTTCGACGACTTTGTATCGAGGTGCAAATTTATTTTCTTTATCTTCATTTATTTTTTCTTCGGATGACATGCATTAGATAGAATAATTCTGGTAATTATGCAACGGGATTATCAATTAATTCTGAATCTTCTTTGTGAAATGTAAACTACTTCACGCCAAAATTTAGCATCATGATAAAAACCATTTTTATCATTTTGCAAATATCTCATTGCATCATAACTAAAACTATCATTCAAGATGACAAACATCTCTTTGAATTATTCTACATCCATAGCAGACAAACAGACCGGTTTCGTTTGAAAGTTGTTCAGTGGATTCCCTTCCACAACCAATTTCACATTCCAAAGTTAGTCGGTTCCTATTGTTCTTCGATAAGCATGGTAAGACAGTTCAGATTCTTTAACAATATTTAGCGATTTTCGTACAGATTCCCTAAATTTACCGCCTGATGTATGCTGTACTCTGCCTTTTCTTGTCCAGTATTCGTTATCGCTGAAATATTTGCTACTCATTTTCTTTTCCTGTAGATTATCCAACAAGAAGGATATGGAGCACAGTTTTGACTTAATCTTACAGGTTCAAACAAAGAACAATTAGGACAATAATTAATTTCTTCAATAAAGTGCTGTTTACATTCTTTGCATATTCTTGGAATTATTCCTTCCAGTTGAAACTTCAATCTGCCTTTAATGAAATGAACCTCTGCCTTGCCTTCTACAAAATCATGCCACCATTTAGTATCCGTTTTACTGTATGCCAAGATGATAATTTCAATATTGTGTTTAACGTGTTGTTCATAGAGAAATTTCATACATTTCTTAATGATTGAATATGGTGGATTTGCAAAAGCATCTTTTAATAATTCGTGTTTGAAAGCATCCATCTCCTTATTGATGAAATGATCTAATTTTGCATTATCAAAAGAAGCGAATACATCGATTTTAGGATCAACATGATAATGAAAACAGGCTTTCATAAGATCACAAAGTTGTGTTTCCCAGATGTCATTTACATCAATATTTTCCAGATGTTTAATGGCTTGACCGCTCATTTCTTCATTCTCAAGAGTTTTATTTCCAGTTCACTTTTGCATCTTCTTTCATCGTTTAGATTGTGATAATCCATTTCTAGATGGCAGTTTGGACAAGTGTTATTCATTTTAATTTCTCCACGATAAATTCAAGTTCTGATTTTGTAAACGGAATTCTTATCCAGTGCTTCTTTCCCCTTTTTTTATTAAGTTTCAACCAAATCTCAATTAGTTCGGAGAGTTTTTTTGAAAGTTCTTGGTCATTGTCACAGATTGTACAATACACATTATCGCATTTACTAATCAATTCTTTGATATCTCCTAAATTCTACCAGATGAACTTCACACAAGACATCCCCGTGACTCTTACAGTTTTGACATTGCATTGTTCTTTCAAGAAAAGTATCAGGAATCAATTTTCATAGTCTCCGATGTATTTCTGAATTTTATCATCGTCATACTGACAGTGAAATTCTTTTGAGATTTTCTTGTACTTAGGCAACTTCTACAATCTCCTTTCTTCGGTTCTTGTTTTTGGGGTTGAATCTCATCTTGTTTGTGCAGCAAGGACACAAAAGAAATGCAATTTTCAGGTAAACTTTGCATTGCTTGCACCATCCCAACCCAGAATCATAGGGGGATTCGTTTGCCTTTCTTGATGTCTTGTAGTTGGCACATGAGCCGATGCAATGACGTTTTCCGTTCAATTTTTAGCATCCTCAAGAATTCTTTTCTCCAACGTTGCAAGAATTTTCTTTTTGTCTTTAATCTCAAGTAGATTTTTTTCTTTATCTATTTTATAAGATTGAATAAAAGAATATTTTGTTTCAATGTCCTCAATAATCCTATTAATAGTTTGGACATCAGTATTCAAAGAACGTATTTCTTTTTCAGTCAATTCTTTTAATTTTTCATACTGTTTACGAGAAGTCAATTTTCAGCATCCTCATAACTTTCGTCAACATCAAAATCAAAGTGACATTCGCAACCGCAAGCGGCATCAATGTCATCTATTGGGGGAACTTCATTGAAATCTTCATGATAGCAGTAGGTGCAATTCATTCGGGGTAAATCTCCAACAGTTCTTTTCTTTCATCTCCTGACAATCCATTATGCACTTCTTCACAATGATTTCTGTAATCATCTAACTGCTCAAAGTCAAATGCTCGCATGTCAAATCTTCTATTGCATCTTTTGCATCTCAGCGTTCCGTCTTTTTGCAAAATTTTCTTTGCTCTGTTCATGGTTGTACTTCCCAAAGATTTGAATTGGGTATTTTCATTTTTTACAGGTTCAGATTTTGTTATTTCCGGCTCTGGTTTTGAATTTGGATAATCGTTTTCAGGAAGTGGTATTTCATCCTGATTGATTAGTGCATCCAATTGGTTTAGTGAGAATCCTGAATCTTTTACCCTAGACCAGATTTTTAATTTTAATTCGGCTGCCTTTAGTTTTTTAATTTGAAAGTCAATGTCTTTTTCTGTTCTGTTGTAGGTTAGTTTTCCAGTTCTTAGATCATCAAATATTGTTTTTGCCCAATCTGAGAATTTACTCTCAATTGTCATATCATTTAGAAATTCTTTCAGAGTGTCATCGTAAACATTCACTCTGTATTGTCTTCGGTTTTGTTTGCTAGTCATGCTGTAATTGCAACTCCATGATTTTCTATCGAATCAACATCCTCTAGAATTTCCATTGCCATTTCAGGTGGCATTTCCCCATAGGATTTCTTTAGCTCATCAATGATGTTCCAGCCGCCAATTTTTGCGACAAATCCGTAATTGTACTTGGTTTTACCAAGCCAGTAATGTGCCCCTACGTGTCTAAGTGTGTGAGTATAGTGATCTAGCCAATAATTGCCAGTCTTTGTTAGTTTTTTCTCTTTTTTCTCACGTTCTAGTTCTTCACGATTTGTAATTTTTCCAAGATGCTCGTAGAGTTCCAAAAGTTGGACTCTGATTTGTGCCTTGAAATTGGTAATTTTTAGATTTTGTGGATTTTCCCAGATGTATTTAGAACCTCTGTCTCTGAGTAAATCTAGACTTTTTTGAGTATTTGTTCTCTTGATGAATTTTGTCCATTTGCCACCATTGATATGCGATGCTTTGGTTTCAACAGCCTCTAGGAAATATGTTATTTTTCCAGTCTTCTTTGATGTGCTTTTAGTGAAGATTAATGGCATGGTGTAGAGTGCTTTGTGTCTAGCACAGGATTCGACACCAACCCAAAAGATTCTGTAAATATCAGAATCAATTCCGTGTTTTTCAATTAGATAACGGTCAGCCTCTTCAAATTCTTCAGGTGTGAGTCTGATGTCTGCATGATCACCGTGTCCGACAATCTGCCTAGACATCTTTGAAGAATTTTTATTCCATTTGATGCCGTGAACATCACAAAGACTTGCAATTGCATAAGATAATTCATAGTCTAAAGTCTCAATGGAACGGTTATAGTTGATTTGGCCCCAAACTGCATGCTCTCTAAACGCCTTCATGAAATTTTTCTTTATTTCTTCGGCTGTGGAGTTGCTTGAAATTATTTGAGAAGGTGTAACTCTGCAAGTGTTGCATATTTTTTCAATGATTGCAACGTGTCTAAATCTTGAACCGATTCCTTTACCTTTTTTACGGCTTGCCATGTCCTCAAACCAATCTGCAATGATTGGGTCATTCATGATTTTATGGTCTTTAGAGAATTCTGAGAATTGTTGTTGGTAGGTTACTTCAGGTTTTACAAATCTGGTTACCTTTCTGACTTTGCCTGTTTTTTGATTTACTTCATCAAAAATTATTTTTTTAAGTAATTTCATTTCAGCGGCTAAATTCATGTACTTGTATTGGGTATCTGGTGAACTATGGCCTAGTTCTCTGCCAATTGCTACAACCTTCATCGGCTGGATATTTTTGTCTGTATTTCCAAGAAACTTTTTTGCGTATAATTTTGCAATTTCTTCTTTTGATACATCTTTTCCAAGAATTTTCATTCTGGATTGTTTTACGAGTCTTTGACTCAATTTTCACAGTCCTTTTGTTTTTGTAATTTGGAAAATTCAGAAATAATGAAGTCAATAAATTGAACTTTAGTGGGTTTTGGATTCTGTTTTTCATACAAACCATCAAAATCTTTTCTAGTTTGAAGAGAAGTGTTAATGAAACCGTATTTACGTACCAAGATATACATAGCAATACATAGACTCTACTTAAACTAATCTATGTAGGCCTTGTTAATACTAGGTAAACTAATTTAGATACCTATATCTATGTAGAAATACATACCGAATAGATATGGCAGACAGTAAAAATTGGTCATATGTTCAAACTCCGAAAATAGTTTTTCAAGAAATAGAAAAAATTCTCGAAGGTGCAAAATTTAAAAGATTAGGATATTTCAAACCTAAAGACATTGCAATTCTTTTATTCAGAGATTTTCTCACTAATCCTGATGGATTTATTGAGAATCAACTAGATATTAGAAAACATGAATTAAAGTTACAAACTAAATCAAAAATCGAATTTATTGGAACAATTGGCAACAGAATAGTTTTAGATGATTCTTCAGAAGGTACAATTTCAGTAATAATTGATGAAGATAAAAAACTACAATGTTATGTAGGGGATACAGATCCACATGACAACAAATGGGTTAGATTCTGTTTGAAAAATGATGAGACTTGGGATTTTCTTAAAGCAAGCGGTGTCAAAGTAGTAAAAACAAGAAATGATGACAAAGATGAAGAATAGTTGTTTTGACAACTCATGATGTCACAACCGTAAAGGTTTCTTTCAGGCCCAACACAACATAACTAAACATCACTATCAGGCATCAAAAACCCCTTGTTATCATCAATTGCTTCTCGTATTGCCTGCTGCTCCACTAGTGCTCCACTTTTTGTCGCCCATAGTATTTCGACTGCTCCATCATTGTCACATCAGTTAGTCACGAGTGGAGATTCCCGGAGTGGAAATTTAGACTAACGTAAGGGTCGACGAAGGCTTTTCTTTCGTAAGTGTGCCTAAATTATTCTATGTTGTTGTTTTAAAAACATGGTAAACAGAATCGATTCAAAACGATCAAAGATTCACGGCAAAAAATGATTTTGATTTTCCACAATCCTGTCAAAAAAATATCTTTTGTTATTTTGTCATCTATATAGGACATTGTTGATGATTATCGGGCATGATCTTATTATTAAAGAATAAAAATCAGCATGTGTTCACATTGATTCATGCAGAAATTAGCATATATCCCATGGCCACTAGAACTACCAGTGCAAGCTTTTACATTGCAAAAGCGATAGAATCAATTCAAGATATGGAAAATTTGACATTCCAGATCAATCCGATGGGAACAATTTTAGAATCAGACAGCATGGACGTGATAAATTCAGCTACAAATAGAATGATGGAGATAGTTCATAATCTAGGAATTGCAAGAGTTGAAGGTATTATCAAAATAGATTCAAGAAGAGACAAGCATGTTAAAATAAAAGAAAGAATAGAATCAATTAAAAAACAAATGCAGTAGAAATACCGCATACTTAGTATGGGCAATTAAGAATTTTATCTTAAATTAATTCAATTTATCAAACAGATTATTTGAATTTGAAAACTTGCTGGCTTTTCCACGGATTAAACATCTAGAATTTTTTCAAGATGCCAAAATGTGTGTTTCTCTGTGCAGGAGTACGGCCAATCTCCTTAACCATTGTTGCCAACTCTTCAACAGAAGAGGATGTTGCTTTTCCCGCAGCACGATAGATTTCTTCAGAAAAGGCAGTACCGACAAGATCACTTCCGCCGTTTGACAGTGCAACTTGTGCGAGTTTTTTTCCATATGCAACCCAGTATACAGAAATGTTGTTCAGCACGTTTGCAAGCATCAGTACAGGAACTGCAGAGATTTTAAGGTCAGGAGGAGGGGGGGGGCGCGGGATAGGGCAG
>JAAHTH010002147.1_pt1 | contig 15699 bp, 16 predicted proteins | sample 6116091 | NCBI WGS metagenome assembly JAAHTH01 (sample SAMN13939990, study PRJNA603662) | sponge metagenome | isolation source: marine sponge | host: Mycale hentscheli | place: New Zealand | collected 2006 | reverse complement strand
CTTAGCTGAGTCTTCCACAGAGGTTACCTTCTGGCGTGACTTAGCCTTGGTGGTAGCTGTCTTAGCGACACCCTCGTCACCCCAGATGTGTGAACCACGTTTGGGTACTGAGCGTAACTCATCTTCCATCTTGGCTAGCTCGTCGGCGTTCTTCATCAGGAACTTACCAGCAAGTCCACCTACGGCACCACCCAGTGCCGCGCCTGTAGCAAACCCCCGCTCGCCCGTCTCCATATCCTCAGCCGCGTACTGATACGCCGCACCCATAGCCGCGCCTTCTGCCGCCGCAGTGGTTATCTGACGTCCCTTGCTGACCGCCTGCCCCGCCTTAGCGAACACACTGCCGGGGACCAAGAAGCCAGCCGCTATGCCGCCCCACTCAGTAGCCGACGCCAGTGCCTCGTTATCCTCACGGAAGGCAGACTGACGCTTCTGCGTCTCAGCCAGCGCTTCCTCGTAGGTCATGCCGTCGCTCATTGAACGCAGTAGGGCATCCGCCTCGGTACCTAGACCGACAGCGCCCTCGAAGAACGACACGACAGACTGACGCCCAGTGCTGTACTCGACCTCCTCCTCCTGCTCTTCTCCGTCCCTGAGTCCGGCCCAGATGTCGTCAGAAGAGGCTGATCTAAGACCAGCCCATTCGTCATCTGAGTCATTCCTCAGTCCTGCCCAAATATCATCAGCCATAAGGATTATCCCTCAGCTTCTCTTTCGCTCTTCTTCCCCGATCATCAAAGAAGTCGCCTACTGCGTCCAATCCTTGAGTTATGAACGAGTCCTTGTATAAGGCGGTTGCGCCTTCTCGGTTAACGGGAGCCTCAACGCTACGGCGCTTTCGATCCGGTACAGTTACTTCCTCTAACGTAGGGCTCCACAAGTCGTTAGCGTCGAGGTGGTTGATAACTGCATCCCGCGTAGCTCCGGTCTTCCGAATGCCCTCTTGAATGCGGGCTTCTTCAGACTCCGTAAACTCACGCGTCTCTGCCACCTCGCCGGTCTTGATGGCGATCTGCTTGTCCACGTCTGTTCTATGTTCCTGACGCAACGAAGCCGCCGCGTCTTCCATGTAGGGGCCAGTGTTAACGACAGTACGTCCACCCTTCCCCTTCTTGTCTGCCCCGACTTTGATGTAGTCGCCTGCTTCCTTAGCCAACATCTCCGCACGGCGCTCCACCGCCACGTCATCTGGTCGGAAGGTATCCCGCTGTATCTCTAGCTCAGCAATAGCGTCCTCTTCCCTGCGCTCCTCTGCCCTACGTGCCGCATACTCTTGCTGACCTATCGCGTTCTGTGCCGCCACCAATTTAGACGTCAGTGCACTACGTGCCTTTTTGATTCGTATGGCATGCCCCTCAGTTAGGGGACGCCCGTCGCTGTCGCGGAACGACTCAGCTTCTCGCAGGAGTTCCATAGATTCCGTAGCCCCTGCCTGCAGTTCTTCCGGTATAGCGTCGATCTTCTCGTTGATCATGTCGAAGTCGCTGGGCGTAGCCACTACCTCGAAGTTAGCCTGCACCTCGTCTATGCCCGTCTGGAACTGTTGCATACTGTTGTACGCAGACTGAACCGCAAGTTGAGCAGACGCAGGAGCATTAGCGATAATATCCTGAGCCGCATTAGGATCACCTACTGCCTCTCGCAGGGCAGGCATGTTCTTCTGAATGTACGCCTTATTCTCCATCTCCTGCTGGGCCTTCTCTGCTTGGAACTGCGCCAACTCATTAGCTGTCACAGCCTTCTGTACCTCGGGGTCTTTGAGCAACTCTTCCTTTCGCTCAAGCAACGCCTTATTAGCGGCGGGGGTTACACCAGAGTCCAGTGCCTTGTCGATGTTGACTACAGCATTGGCGTTGTTCGAAGTCTGCTGACTAACGGCACCCGATCGCATACTCTCCAGCCGCTCAAGGTTCTGCTTGGCGTAGTTACGCGCCTGCACCGAAGGGAACTCCCCCTGCATACTATCACGCAAGGCCGCAATGCTTCGGTCTAGGTTGGTCACGTCGCCCGATGCGGCTACCTGCTGGGCAGTCATGTCGCCAGTCATAGTAGCCTTGTCAGTCATCCCCATGTTGTTCATGGTCTTCTGCTCTTTCTGCTCAGCCCGTAAGACACGCGCCTGTTGCATGTACAACGCGGCCTGCTGTGCATTGCCTGTACGTGAGGCGTACTGTGCCGCACGCTCCACGCTCTCGGGGTCATTGGGATCTACAGCCGGAGCACGGGTGTTAATCATCAAGTCCTTGAACGACTCGCCCATGCCCGTGTCGGACAATGTAGTCCCAATCTGTGACAGCATCCCACCTAGGTTAGCTGATTGATCTCTTCCTGCCATGATAACTCCTTAGAGGTTGTCGAGTATGTCACCCAACCAGCCGCCTGCTTGACCGAAGAGGCCCCCGCCTGCGCTCGTGGTAGCACTGTTCTGTGCCGATTGTGCGTTGAGTAGACCGACCAACGTGTTGCCATACAACTCGGACGCCGCCTTGTCTGCGTTGACCTGAGCTTGAATACCACCAAGGCCAAGCTGAGCGCCGTAGCCGGTGCCTGTAAGCTGACCCGTCTGTGCGCGGTCTGCGTTCTGACCACCAAGTTGCATAAGGTTCATCTGGTTCTGCATGTCCATGTACTGGTTGCCGTACATCTGCTGACCAAGAGCACCCTGCTGTGCGCCAAGACCTGCCAAGCCCTGAGCCGACTGCTGTTGAAGCATAGCGTTCTGGTTGCCGATGTTCTGCATGGCGTTGCCTTGCGCGAGGTTGAACTGCTGTTGGCCCTGACCCAAGTTACCGACGCCTTGTCCGATCTGTGACAGCGTACCTGCCGCCCCTTGACCCATACCGCCGAAGCTCTGAGCCATATTCGCTTGGTTCATCATCTCATTCTGCGCCTGACCCATAGATTGGAAGGCCGCTTGGTTGGATGCGTTAGCTCGTGCGCGGGCCGTCGCCGCGTCCTCTGCCGTACCCCCGAACTGGCTACCAGCTACGCCGCTACGTCCCATAGCAAACTCACGGGCCTGCTGTGCGGCCTGAGCCTGCTGTAGTCCCGGCTCCTGCATAGCCATAGCACGGTTGTAGATGTCCTGCTCCCGTCCCGCAGGAGACTGCATAGCGTTCTGCATAGCCGCCTGTGAAGCACCGAGGCTAGCCGCTTGCTGTCCTGCTAGTCCCTGCGTAGAGCCGAGCATGTGGTGCTGAGCGGCGTTGAAGTAGTTACGCTCACCTGCATTACCGATCATGCCCTGCGCTTGTCCAGTGAGGGCGTTGGTGGCCCCTTGCCCGTACAGGTTACTGGACTGCCCGAAGCTATTCATGGCATTGCCGAAGTTAGCGGTAGCGCCTGACGCCATAGCCTCATCTCGACCTACGCCGAGGTTGACAGAGCCATCAGGATTGACTGTGCTGGTACCGAGTCCAGAGGTTACACCGTAGCCCTTGAACGCCGAGTCCTGCTGAAGCTGAGCCGCTAGTTCACCCATCTGGGAGGCGGCGTCTGCGCCAGTCGCTCGCATGTCATCGCCAATGGCCCACGCCCCGCCGATACCAGCAAGCATACCTAAGTTATTGTCAAGGAAGTCGCCGAAGCCTTCCCCCACCTGTTGCATAGTCATTATAGTATTCTCCCGAGCAATGTCTGCACGTTAATCTCCTGTACGGATACCTCGTTACCTAGGATCTGAACATCCAGACCGATACGTACGAGATCACCGCTACCTCTGGTGTTGACGCGATAGCGCCGAATGGTGGAACCAGAGGCTCCAAATGTGGTGTCCCCGAACGTAGCTTCGTTGTAGTACGCGGGGATAAGGGCGTCAATGCCAATAGCTTTCTTGCGCGACAGGTTACCATCGTAGCCCCAGCGTGCTGTGGCGTTCGTCTCCTCGAACAGAGAGAAGATGGTGAAGTCGATTGACTTGAGGAACTTGTCGTTCGCAGGCTGACCGAAGTCAAGCGGCATGGACGAGTACTTGAATACGAAGGGCTTGCTGTTCCACTCGGTGTAGTCCTTGTACGTCAGCAGGCCGTTGTTGTTTGTGTTGCCCGCGAGGTAGATACCAGTGGTGCCTTGGTTCTCGAAGTAGTGCATATTGTTGAAGAAGCATCGGTTCCACTTGGTCACCTTGTGCCCGCCCGGGCTGGACGGCTGAGTGGTGGACAGGACAAACGCCTGCGCTGTATCGGGGAACAGGCACACGAGTACTGACTGCTCGGGCCAATAGGACAAAGCGATACGCTCTTGACTAGACTCGGAGATCACCCGCCGGATGTCATTCTTGACGTTGAGCGTCAGGTCGCCAATCGGTACGGACTTCTCTTGGATGGTCCGGCCCAGCGAGCGTACGCCACTGTCGTCTACGAACAGTACGTCACTACCCGTATTGATGAGTGCGTCCCTACCGACACAGCCGATGTTACGCATGGTGTCCTGCAGGAAGATACCGTCAGCCGCCGCAGGGTCGCCGCTCGCCGCGTTAGCGTACACGAGGATGGACTCCCGCCCGAAGACGATGAGGAAGTTGTTGTGTGCGGCTAACGCCACGATACGGTCGCCGCCGTTAGGCCAGAACTCAGAGACGTTAATCAAGCCGCCTGTGTTCTGTGCGTCCGTAGGCGTAGCCTTGCCGTCGTACCACTGGTTGGCAATCAGCAGATCGCTGTAGTGGATCGTCTGGTAGTCACCACCCACACCCGTAACCCACATACGACCATAGGCCGCTAGGGCCACGTCACCGTCGATGTCGTTAGCTATGATGCCGGCGTCGGTCTGGGGAGGGAGGTAGTTAGTCTCGTCGTTCATGGACGTAAGGGCATCGCCACTGTCGTCGTAGATTAGCGCAGGGTTGCCGTTACTGAACACGTACAGCTTGTCGTTGAAGTAGACGATGTCTGCTCGTCCCACGGCCCCTACCGCAGGTACGCCAGCGGGTAAGGACAACTCAGTGAGGGTGTCACCATCGCGGCGGCATACGAAGTAGTCAGTCTGCACGACGTTGTTGTCTGCGTCCTTCTGTTCAACCTTGACGATGCAGAGGATCACGTAGTTACCGTTGATGTCACCACCGCCGATCTGCGTAACCTCTTTCGTAGTCTGGACAGTGTTGATGTTCAGCGTATAAGATACGTTAATGTTCTTGGTATCCGTAGCAAACGCAAGCCGGGAGCCTAGGCGGCCCAACCGGTCAATCACCGCGTTGTCAGCAGACAGTGCGAAGTTAAGGTCCTGACCCAGTGGACTAGACTCGGTGTTGAGGCCCTCGAATGAAGGCGCTCGTACCAGTAGTGTCTGTAAGGGCTTAGCCATTAGCGAACAATCCAGTCGTTGTCGAGGTCGGAGTTAGCTTGATCGAGGGCGATAGCGTCCTTGAGGTACTGGTCTGCCATAGCAAACAACTCAGAGGACTGGGCACCACCCGTCTCGCCACGCTCTCGGGAGGCCAGAGCAAAGGCCATGTAGATCACAGGCTGGTCTGGTATATAGAGGACATCGCCGTCGAGGTTCAGTAGTGGTTGCTTAAGGAACCCGTGCACGTTGATAACATCAGTCTTATCAGGAGTATTGTAGAATCTAATGCGTAGATCGCCGTTAGTATCTATACCATCTACTGCATAGATGTAAGGAGTACCATTGGTACTAGAGATAGCTGACTTACGTTGTATCTCTCTAAGAGGTACGTTACGTATTAATTGTCCATTACTAGAGAATACATTGTCTATTGTACCACGGTTTCTAGCGTTTGTCAAGTTGTATGCCGGAGTGCCTACAACCGTGTTGATTGTCCAGTCGTGTCGCTCAGCGTTCCATTGGTTAGCCTTCTGTACAATCACCTGTGCGTCAGCCACAGCCAGCTTCACGATGTCCACTACGGGATCATCGGTTACTGATATACGGCTAGAGCCTATGGAGCTGACAGTGTCCTCACGCATCCGCATGAGCACTTCGTTTACTAAGTCCTTGTATGTGTGCATTAGCTTAACATCCCTCTAGCCTTGTTCAAGTATTCTAGCTTAGGTGCTACAGCGGCCTTCTGCTTACCAGTCAGAGGGCCTTCAAACAGCGAGGACCACTCAAGCGGAGACCACTTAGGCTGTACTGCTCCACCACCGCCACCCCCGCCGAACATTCCCCCGCCGCCATTGCCGCGCCCGCCGTCACCGTCGCCATCTCCGTCGCCGTCACCATCGCCATCGCCTGACCCATCGCCAGAGCCTTCGCCCTCTCCCGAGCCTTCGTTACCTGTGCCGGTACCGTCGCCTGTGCCCTCGCCGCCCGTATCGACAGTCTCGTTACCGTCCTGACCACCAGTCTGGTTACCGTCCGTGCCGTCAGTCCCTGTGTTGGGGTCTGTCGGGTCTACGGGGTCTGTCGGGTCTACGGGGTTTACGGGGTCTGTCGGGATTACTGGGTTCAGTATGTCATCCGTCTCCTCTCCCTCGCCCGTCTCGCCTTCGCCACCGCCTAAGTCTTCCGGCGCGGCTGTCGGGGCTTCAGAACCTTGCTGGTAGTGCCCCTCTTGTACGCTGTCTACGTCGAAGTCGTCGGTGTTAAACACTGGACGCCACACGCCCTCGATCTCGTCCCATACGTATCCAGTGATCTCAGGATCGGGAGTAGGCTCCGGCGTCCAGTCATCGTCGTAGATGTTCTCGTTCCACTCACGACCTGCGTACCGCTCCCACTCGTCTATCATCCTGTCACGTAGCTCGGGATCAGTTTCGCGAAGGATGGCCTCGTGTATCTGCCGGCCTACTACATCTCCTTGGAACTCATCGTCGTTACCGCCTGTTTGAGAGCCGTCCGTAGGTACGTCTGTCGAGTCACCGCCCTCGGCATCCTCGCCAGCACCGCCGCCCTCTGCGTCGTCCTCGTCCTGCGTGGGGAACTGGGGGATGTCAATATCAGTGTCGACACCGAAGTCGTCTTCAAACTCGTCGTCTTCGTTCTGCGTGCTCTCGCCCGTGATGTCTTGATCCTCTGGGTCAGCACCGCCGTAGTCCACGTCATAGTCTGAGTTGTCGCCACCAGTTATTACGTCAACGCCAATACCTGTAATATCGCCAATAGCATCAGCAATGCTTGCGCCTGCATTAGGGCCGTTCTCCATGACGTATTGGTATGCTTCCTGTAGTGTGTCATAGGTGCCGTTCTCGACAAGCACATTAGCCATGTTCTTTATAGTGTTATCATCCCACACGGTTTCAGTCGCAGTCCCTAAAACCCCATCAAGCTGATTAGCAACCACATCACCTAAGGCCGAAGTAGCCCCCGCCATAACAGCCTCTTGCAGGCTAAGCTTTCCGTCCTGCATTAGTTGCATAGCAGAGTTAGATATTGCACTAGCCGCCGCTGAACCAGCCGTACTGCCCAAAGCACCAGTCAGAGCAGGACCAAGGGCCGCAGTCAGCATGGCACCACCAGCCGCCCACGCCAGCTTATTACCCCACTTATCGTCTTCCTTGTACCGCTCTATCAGTGAGTAGCCAGAGCCGTTCCAGCGGAGCTTGTTACCGTTGTGGTCAACAATGTCTGCTTGGACGCCGTACTTGTCATTAAGCTGATCATAAGCGTCTCGCTCTGCGCCTTCTCTTCTATTTGTCTCAGCCTTGAGAATGTCTGACATGGCATCAGCATTAGGGCCACCGCGCCCATCACGCCTACGGAAGAACGGATCGTTCCAAAGCTGATTCTCTTTCTCCCACTTGTCCATGATTACGCCCTGATCCATCAGATCCTGACGCTCAACAATATAAGCCTTGTAGTCTTCTACAGAGTCAAAGACTTTGTTAAGAACGGTGTCTTCGTCGTACTTGGCCTCAATATCCGCCATCGTCATGTAGTCAGCGTCGGCGTTTAGGCCAGCACCATTCTTGTATTCGGTCTCATAATCAGGGCCGGTGTAGTAGAACAGTTCTTCACCACTATCGTTGACGTACCTGCCCATCTCATTCCTTTCATAAGGCGGGGACGAGTCTCCAGTCCGTTCATCCCCGCCCTTTGTCTCTCTATAAGTGCTGTACTGGCTTTGCATACCAGAGCCTTCATACCAGTCAAGAAACTGGTCATACGTCATATCAGAAGACAGGCGCGCAGGAGGGTCTGTGGCTAACTCGTTAGCCGCAGTGTTAGCCAGAGGCTCTACTGTGCTCTGGGTCAGTTCGTTCTCTAATCCTGTAGTCATTATGGCATCACGTCTTTAAACATGGATTGAACTACCGATTCCTTGGGCTTGCTGACCTCTTGGTAGGTAGCCTCCGCCGGTCCCATCTGTCGCTGTTGCTGTTGCGGGGGGTTGTTGAGTATGCGCGCCATGTCGCCTGCCTCCTGTATTCCACCCATCATGCCGTTCTGTCCGGGCTGAGGAGCTACGAACGTAGGGCGTTGGTTGCCACCCATCATTCCACCTGCTGACATTACAGGCTCGCCACTTCTGCTGGCAGGGGTAGGGGTAAGAGGTACACGCCCTCGTTGGTAGGCGTCTATGAAGGAGCCTCCCTGATTCGTGTAGTTAGACGTGGGTCCTGAGGCCGGAGTGGGCCGAGGGGCCGCAGGGTCACCTCCGGTGTTAGTGCCGGTGTCGTTGGGATCGTAGCCGTCGCCAATATTGACATTGGGGTTTGCGGCTGTGTACTCCTCAGATCCCATGATGCTGGTGGCGATCTTCTCTAGGCTCTGTCCAGAGTCTACCCACTCTTGCAGGAACTCCTCCGACCCATCACGCCCTAAGTACTGTTGGTACAGGCTGTTAACTTGGTCCGTCGTTACGGGATCGCTAAGCTCCCCTGTGTACCAGTTATGGTTGCCTTGCGAGAAGTCACGCTCAGGCCCTTCTTCCAGTACGTCGCGCTCGCCTGCCATGTGAGCGTTCAACTGCTCCATAGAGTAGCCTTGGCGCATCATAGACTCAAGTATGTTATTACGTTGGGTCATTCGGCGGAAGTCGTCTCGGTCCATGTTAGACGCAGACTGCTCGTAGTAGCCGAACTTAGTGCCAGAGTTCCCTCTGCTTTCGTTACGACTATCTAGAGCATGTCGCCAGTTAGAGTTAGGACCGCTGTAGTAGTAGTCCCCTCCAGCATCAGCCCCGAACAGACGTCCGTACTCCGAGGAGTAGTCTTGCTCGGGATTGTATCGGTAGTCTAATAACCAGTTACGGTCTGTCATAATGTCATCGCCAATTCAAACAACGCGTCAAGTTCCTCCTCGGTCCAGCCCATGCCTGAGGACACTACGGCAATGAGAGGTGAAGAGCGCTCAATCTCTGTAGCATATTCCCATTCGATACGTACCACATCGCCAGATGCCTGTACAGCCTCCTGTAGGGCCGTCAGAGAGCCGCTAGACGCTAGGGCTAGCCTAGCCTGCCTTGGGGTACAACGGTGCTTAGAGCGCCTCTCAGCGGCTTTTCGTGCCTCGTACTGGGCAATCTGCTCATCAACCGTCACGACAACACCCTCGCTGTCGGTGTACTCAGTGAACATATCGACCTCAGTCCACGACTGTACCCAGTTGCTGTTGGCATCCTTAACCGCTCCGTCACGCACAATGGACTTGTACGGCCCGCTGGGGGCTGGTGCCGGTGATGCCAGCACTGGGTCCACGCCAAGGGAGTCAAGGGTAGCCGCATTCCATGTGGACGGTAGAGACACGTCGGGGTTATCGTTAGTGATCTGCGCCTTGGACTTCAACAGCCCCGTAGCGCGTTCTCTGTATTCGCTCATTGTCTAGTCCTATGCGATTGCGTAAAAGATGTATTCGCCGCCAGATGCGTTTATATCAGCAGGCGCGGACGCCGTGACCTTAAAGCCACTGCTCAGTGGGTCTATGTAGTCAGTGCCGGCGACTTCCGTGGCAGTAGTATTGAACAGGAGATAGGGATCGTTGCCAGCCGTGATGCCACGATCTGTGTCCCAGAAGTACCAATCCCCAGTAGAGTCAGTACGCTTAATCATCACAAACCTAGCGCCCGTGGTGAATGCGCAGTCAACGTCTATCTCTGCACCCGTACCTGTATAGCTCCCGACCTTGCTGATACCGGGGACTGAGGCGAATAGGTAGGCTATGTAATCGTATGCCGCGCCCCCTTGAAACCCATTACCGGCGTTGTGAGTCAATATCGTCGCCGTATCCTCCTCAGGCCAGAATCCAGTACTATGTTGTACTTTGCTGTCTGCATCTAAGTACAAGTAAGAACCCCAGCCATACGGATTGTCATTAGCGCCCGTAGAATTAGGGTCTGGGATCTTCCTAACTACGTCACCGCCGACTAACCAGCCAAAGTCAGTGTTGCGAACCTTTATGATCTTTAACTCTGGCACGACCCCTCAGTTATGAGGTATCTCAATAATTTCCGCTCCGCCGCTTCCTCTCCCTGTCGCCGCGCCGTTGTCGGCCACCACATCAAAGAACCCCGGCGCTCTGCGGAACATCCATGACTGCCATGCAGTGTACGCGCCAAGAGCTGTATAACCAAACGCCGCAGATTCCATGGCGTCATACACAAACTTAGAATCGTTGTACTCGATAGCGCTATCAGCGGTTTGTAAGACTTGGGCACCTCGCAAGCGGTCACCAAGCAACATTGACTGAGAGGCAGTGCGATTTCTCATCATCCCCATGTCTACTGGGAAATCAGAAAAGAAGGGGTACTTACCGGGACCGGCAGTTCTAGGAGACATGGCAAACAACTCCTCTGCCTCGAACTCATCTGCTGGCTTGTTGGGCCTGCGGATTGCCATGTAGATGTGGGTATCTCCGGCCGAATTAGATGCCGTTATACCACCAACGTTTTTCCAACCATTTGGCAAAATATCTACTGCGGCCACATTACCTATGACGCCGTTTTCTGCGTGATTTGTATCAGCGGATAATGTTTCGTCATCGCCGCCAACAGGTAGCCCTCTCATATTGTCTACCATCATCCAGTTAGAACTAGATGTAGCATTCTTTATAAGCAACCACTGAGGCTCCCAGCCAAGGTCTATCTCAGGTCCGTTGGTGGTTCCATTGCCCGTGTAACTCCCACACTTGATAATCGACTCATCGGAGGTGTCGTGGGCGAATAGGTAGGCTACGTATGTACTGTTGAGCGTATTGATAGAAACGTCACTATCCCCTAAAGTGAAAATGGTGTCTGTCGGCGCGGTAGTCCAAAAGTCGCTACTGCCCGCGGGGTTTGCAAAGTTATTACCGTTTAGTATTAGGTTAAGAGGACTGCCATTAACACCTGTAGGGGTTGATCTGTGGTAGACGGACCAATTAGAACTTTGGTCAACGCTTTTTACAATAATCATTCCCGGTGTACTGCCAAGGTTATGAGGTATCTCATTCCCCGCAACGCCAGTACCTGTGTACGTCACAACGTCAAAGAAGTCAGGGGCCTTGCGGAATGTCCAAGAGGCGTAGTCTGATGGAGTGTACCCATCATTGGCACCCGTTTCTGAGCCGCCTACAGTAAATCCATCCGAATTAAACCCAGTAACAAACTGACCCGACTGAAAGTACTCTTGGACAGTTGTATCCGACTCAAGCCTTGTGCTAATTCCTCTTTCTGTGTCTATAAGTCGGTGCTCGACAACTAACGATCTGTTTTTAAGCCACACCAGCCCGCCTTCGCCAGCAAGGTCAATGCCGTTGGTTATGTTCTGTGCAGAGTTTGTACCCGTGTACAGGTACGTCGAGAAAACATCGTCAGCGTAAAGAGGCTTTTTGCCGCCGGAGGCCATTATTAGCTTCTTGCTAATACTCATTAGGCTATCTCCTGCCCCGCGACGAAGCCGTACCAAGTAGTACCAGCGTCCGTAGTCAGTAGGACGAATACGTCCGTGCCGGCGGACAGCGTAGGTGCTGTAGCCTCGGGCCATACAGTGCCTGTGGGCCAGAACACCGCATTACTGTTAGCTGTAATCCTCAGGGTGCAGGCGTATGCGCCGTCTACCGCTGGGACGTTAGTTAAAGAGACGGTCATAGGACCAGACAGATTAGCGCTGAAGTTGTTAGCTGACGCACAGTTCATCGCGCCGCTGGTAGTTGCGTGCGTCTCAATGAAGCTGTCAGACTTGATGCTGGTGGCGTCTACGTTGATGAACAGGTTACCCGTTAGCGGAATCCACTCGCTGTTCGCGTCGTCCCAGACGATGGTCTCACCGTCCGCTACGCTATCAACATTAACGTCTGACAAGTCGTTTAGACTAGTGATAGGCCCAAGCTCAGCGCCGGACACGATAGCCAGTACTTCGGCTTCTGTCAGTAACTCTTCGCCACCCGAGGTAACGACGCCCGTAGCGTCCAGAGTCCCGTTAATCGTAGTGTTGCCGGCCTCAAGCGTTCCCGTGATGGTTGCAGTCCCTGCGGTCAGAGAACCTGCGCTTAGGGAGCCAGTGACGACGGCGTTGCCGCCTACGTTAAGGTCCGTAGACAGCGTCAGGTTATCTCCTGTCGCGTCCTCAAACGTAACGGTACCTGAGAATAGGGGATCTACTGCTGTGATTGCGCCTAAGAAGGCGGTAGAGATAGCATCAAACTCAGCACTGAAGTCAGCGCCAAGGATTACCTTATCTGGATCTTCCTTGGGCAGGGTATCCTTTGTAAGGAAGTCAGTGATTGGGTTATAGACGATTGGCATTATTGATCTCCTGTGAGTCTCTTCCCCGAAGGGTGAGAGTGGGTACTCCCTCTACGGTTTCCCCACGGTCCTAAGGTAGCGTCTTAGGATTAAACAGCGCAGTTCAATACAACGCCGGCTTCGGGACGGTAAGTCTCGGTGCCGTACAGAGTATCAGCAGTCATCAGGTCTGCCAAGTACTCTTGCTTGTACTGAGTTTGAACGCGAACGCCCAACTGCTCAGCGAAGACGATAGCGTCTTTGTGCATGAGCAAACAACCAGCTTCGCCAGCGGCGACAGGCAGGTTAGTGGTTACGAAGATGTCAACACCGTACAAAGAACCGATCTTGCCGTTCTCAACCGGACGACCCGTTACGAAGTCGCTAGAGATGTACTGTGACTCGCCCAGCATCTCACGCTTAACCGCAGGCGGGATAACGAATACACGGCTGTCGCCGGGAACGTCGTTGTCATCCAGAACTTGTATAGCCGCACGGAAAGCCGCGTCGTTGAACGCAACAGCCGCACCTCCCGCAACAGCTACACCAGTAGCAGTAGCGTCAAGCTGTGAAGTAAAGCCAGCAGACTCAGCGATAATAGCAGTGTCAACGAGCTTAGCCAACGCGTAGCCAGCGTCTTCGGTGTAGAAACGTCGGAGGCTGTTGAGAGCCTGTACGTCAGTGATGTCTTCGATCAGACGAGAGTACTCGAAGTGCTGGTCAATAGTAACAACCAACTCGCCAGTGGTGCCAGCGATCAGGGTAACCTGAGCTTCTGCGCCCTTAGCTGAAGCGTCGCCGCGATCAGGCTTAGGGATGTGGATGGTGTCACCCTTCTTGCCTACCATGCTCATAGCGCGAACAAGCGGCTTAACAACAAGTGACTTCTCGTATGAAGCGATGATCTCGTCGCTCCAGATCTCTGGGATGAACGTCGCCGCCGTAGTGTTGGTGACGTGATTAGAACCAAGTGCCATAATTATTCTCCTAATGGAAAGGTTAGATTACTTAACACGCCCTTCCGCGTACGCCTTCATGATCTCAGGCATGAGAGACTCGTATCGGTTGGGGTCCGTGTTCATAAGTTCAATAATATCACGACGTCGGTAAACCTTCTTGCTAGATGCGCCTTCGGGATTACTTCGTGCCGTGCCGGTCGAAGCCTTCTTGATCTCTTGCTTCCGTGCCTGCTTCTCCACTGCCTCGGTCTGCTTTACTACTGTTGCGCGTTCCTTGTACAGAGATAGCAGTTCGTCAGCCGCCGCGAAGTCGTAGTTCTGATCTGCGCTTCTGAACAGTTCAGTACGAATCTTCGACTTACCTACCCACTCTCGGAAGCCGTCGTTTTGCAACACTTCCTTCATGTCAGGGTGGGCCGTCTGCAACTGCGCGAGGGCCTGAGACTTAGCCATCTCCGCCGCTACTGCTTGTGCCTGCTGTAGGGTGGGGTGGTTCTCGATAGCTCTCTTGACTGCCGCATCGGGGTCGGTAAAGAAATCAACGGGCTCTTCCGTAACTTCCGGTGCAGATTGCTGTGACTGTATAGATGAGTGTACGTAGTCATCGAAATGCTTACGTAACTCGCCTACCTCTTGCGACTGCTGTCCCAATCGCTTCTCAAGCTCTTGGTGCATCCGTGCAATGTCACTAGCTGACTTGCCTTTGTACTTCTCAGGAAGATCGGCTTCTGAGACGGGCGCTTCCTCGACTACTTCTGCTGGCTCGGCTGAGACCTCTTCAGGCGTCTCCTCCAAACTAGCGAACTCAGTGGTCTTTTCTTCGCCATCTTCGATTACGGTTGCCTTCCGTGTAAAGTCTTCGGCATCTACAATGTTAGCCATATCTTGAACTCCTTTATCCCATTAGGGAGGATGTTGGTAGTAAGGACGATTCCCGGCTTAGGAGTTGCCGCCCCGCTTAGTCCTGTCCCGTGCCCACTTTATAGCCGCACCGGGGAAGTCCCCAGACACGCCCTCAAGCTCACACCTGACTGGACTGATGATTCGTTCGGAAACCCCTCCGCACTCGCCGCACCGGAAAGCGTCGTCGAAGTAACCGAACTCCTCTTGTACATGTAAGCAGGAAGTACAGCGCACATCGAATATCTTACGCATCGTCTTCCTCCTGCATCTGTTCTGCGGCTAGTACGCTGTTTTCGTACCCAGCCAACTGACGCAGTGTTGCTAGTCTACCGCGCATCTCCCAGAACTGCTCGCTGGTGTGGCAAGCGTCGAGGGTACATGCGTTAATCGCTTCGTCGAGTTCCGCTTGGAAAACCTGCCAGCCTTCGGTCAGGAACATCGTACGTGCATTGTCGAAGTAGTTATCCATTCTTGCTCACCTTCTTAGCCTTGAGGGCTACGACTTCGGCTTCCAACGCAGTGACGCGGTTGAGGAGGTCTTGAAGGTACTTGGTGGTGGATATGACTAACTCGTCGAACTTCTTCTGATCTACCATGATTATCTCCTTGAGGTCATGGGTAAGGGGAATACGCCCAGACTTGCGACGTATACCCTCTATTGTACCACGGAATCAGGAGATTGTCAAGTGTTACTTAGTTGACTTAGAGCCCTTGCACTTCCAGCGCTTACGGCTTAGACGCAACGGACTGTTGGGGTCCTTAGCCGCCTTGCTATGGCTCTTCATCTGACCGGCTGACCGAGCGCAGTAGCTGTCGCCCTTCTTGGTCCCCGGCTTTACCTTGGCGCCCTTCTGTCCGTAGCTCACCTTCTTACCACTTGCGGTGCGCTTGACCTTAGCCTTTCCCTTCGAGGGGCCGCTCTTACGTGTAGGCATTACTTACTCCCCTTGTTATTGCGATGGATTACAAGACGTCTTTCTTAACGTCTTAATCTCTTGCTCTAAGTGTTGGATGCGAATGTCTTGTTCCACATCATCGGGTAGTCTTCCAAGTGCGCCGATAGGCCACCCCTGCCGGAAAGCAGAGTTCATATCTATCTGCCCCTGATCAATCATAAGATCGCTTTCGATCTTCGTAAGTCGGCTTGTAATCTGTGCGTAGCCGAAGACGGCGATAGACAGCACCCCAAGCAAGGCGAGTAGGTTGCCTAGCCGAACCGTGATAGACGTTTGATTG
>JAAHTH010001958.1_pt2 | contig 15705 bp, 7 predicted proteins | sample 6116091 | NCBI WGS metagenome assembly JAAHTH01 (sample SAMN13939990, study PRJNA603662) | sponge metagenome | isolation source: marine sponge | host: Mycale hentscheli | place: New Zealand | collected 2006 | reverse complement strand
CAGAATGCCGAAGCCACTTATCAAGCGTTGGAGAAGTTTGGCTTTGATCTGACACGGCTGGCAGCGGAAGGAAAGCTTGATCCGGTGATAGGTCGGGATAATGAAATTCGGCGCGTCGTACAGGTGCTTTCACGGCGAACCAAAAATAACCCTGTGCTGATTGGCCAGCCGGGTGTAGGTAAAACAGCGATCGCGGAGGGTCTGGCGCTTCGAATCTTTGAAGGTGATATTCCTCAAAGCTTGCGTGACAAGCGTGTGATTTCGCTCGACATGGGGGCGCTCGTCGCGGGAGCAAAATTCCGTGGAGACTTCGAAGAACGCTTGAAGGCCGTGCTGCGGGAAGTCAAAGACTCCGATGGACAAGTGATCTTGTTCATCGACGAATTACACCTGGTCGTGGGAGCAGGTAATGCGGAGGGGTCGGCTGATGCAGCCAATCTGTTGAAACCGGAACTCGCTCGGGGAGCCTTGCGTTGCATCGGGGCGACTACGCTTGACGAGTATCGACAGAATATCGAGAAAGACGCAGCATTGGAGCGGCGGTTTCAGCCGGTTTACGTCGGCGAGCCAACCGTTGATGACACGATCGCAATTCTACGAGGCCTCAAGTCGCGGTATGAATCGCACCATGGTGTCCGCATCACTGACAGCGCTCTGGTGGCTGCTGCCAATCTTTCAAATCGCTACATCTCTGATCGGTTTCTTCCTGACAAAGCGATCGACCTTGTTGATGAGGCTGGTAGTCGCTTGGCGATGGAAAAAGAAAGTGTGCCGGAGCCCATTGACCTGATTCAACGGCGATTGAGACAACTTGAACTTGCCCACCGGCAATTGGTGGATGAGCAGGAGGAGTCCGCCATTACCAAGCGGGCAGAAGTCGAAGAAGAGATGGAATCCCTGAGTCGTGAGCTTGCCAGCCTACGAGAGCAGTGGGAAGCAGAAAAACTTGGCCTGGAAGATGTTCAGTCGGTTCGTCAGGAGATTGAACAGCTCGAGCACCAGTTTGCCAAGCTTGATGCTGATGCAAAGCAGAAACAACTCCGTGGTGAAAGCCCTGAGGAGCTGTATCAGGAAATGCTTGAGGTGCGGGAGCAACTCGGCGTACTGGAACAGCGGATTGAAGAGTCAGAGGCTCGCGAGCAGGAGGCGTTGGTACGGGAAGCCTCGGAACAGAATGCTGGGTTGGGGGAAGAAGATCAGAGCGGTGATGAACGACGCTTGCTGAGGCATGATGTCACGGAGGATGAGATCGCTGAGGTGGTAAGTGCTTGGACTGGTGTTCCGCTTACCCGGATGTTGGAAACTGAGCGTGCGAAGTTGCTTGTGATGGAGGAACGTCTTCATCAGCGGGTGGTAGGTCAGGAAGAAGCAGTTCAGGCCGTTTCCGATGCCGTGCGGCGTAGTCGGAGCGGTTTGCAGGATCCTGATCGACCAATTGGGTCTTTCCTGTTCTTAGGTCCAACCGGGGTGGGAAAGACCGAATTGTGCAAGGCATTAGCAGAAGTGATGTTTGATGATGAATCTGCGATGGTGCGTATCGACATGAGCGAGTTCATGGAACGCCACAGCGTGTCACGATTGATTGGTGCACCTCCGGGCTATGTTGGTTATGAGGAAGGCGGCAAGTTGACAGAGGCGGTGCGACGTCGCCCTTATTCGGTGCTGCTGTTGGACGAAATGGAAAAAGCGCATCCTGATGTCTTTAACATCCTCCTGCAGGTTTTGGATGGCGGACGGCTGACGGATGGACAGGGACGGACTGTCGATTTTACGAATACCGTCATTGTGATGACCAGCAATGCGGGCAGTCAGGTAATTCAGAAAGTGACTGAGCAGGGAGGAGATGAAGAAGAAATGCATGACGCTGTACACGAAGCATTGAAAGCTCGGTTCCTGCCAGAGTTTTTGAACCGGATTGATGATGTCGTGATTTTCCATCCACTCCTGAAAGCCGAGATTCGGCGAATCGTGGGGCTGCAACTTCAGGAATTGGCAAAACGTTTGGCGGCAAAGGGCCTGGTTTTGGAAGTTTCAGAAGATGCGATGGATGAAGTCGCCGCTGCAGGATATGACCCAACGTTCGGGGCGAGACCGCTGAAGAGAGTGATCCAGCGGGAAATCCAAAATCCGCTGGCAAGGGCGTTGCTGACAGACGGCTATCCCGAGGGAGCAACCGTTCATGTCGCTTACAATGGGAGTCAGTTTGTTTTCAGCGAGCAGGCTGCAATGAATGCAGTGAAGGCCTGATTGGCTTTCCCACAAGTCACTGCGGCGACGCTCGGCGTTGCCGTAGGTGGTGGGTGGTTTGAGAACAATTGTCAGGTAAACATGTGAGATGATTCACGATGAATCCGTGCGGATGAAGACCTCGTCACCCTGTACGCGAACGTCGTACGTTTGAAGATTGTGCTGCGGGATATTACGTTCCCTGCAAAGGCCATCTTTGACTCCGAACCCCCAGTAGTGAATTCGGCAGTGAATGACATCTTCGGCCAACCGTCCTCGGACAAGTGAGGCACCGGCATGGGGGCATGGATCGTCGATCGCGTAATAGCCCTCCTGAAGGTGATAAACACCGATCATCTTTCCATTGACTTTAAAGCACTTGGCTTCGCCAACGGCGATGTCTGATGTTCGACAAACAATTTGGAATTCTGCCATCTGGTTCACTGGATTTGTGTTCAACAAGTCGACACAATTCCCGTCATGGTCGTTCAAAATGTCTGCGGGAACGCAATGACACCTAACAAGTCAGCTGAAAATTCCCAGGGGTGGTGAGCCAGCATTGTAGGAGTAGAAACGTCCGATGTTCGGTAGTACCAGTTCCAGGTCAGACGCATTCTCCACACCGAACCACATCGCCAACTCTGCGGCCAATTCATCAACGGATGTCGTAGGAATGAGACGTCCGCGGCCCAAATCGAGATTGCCGTTGGTCGGGTCGATGGGATTGGTCAGGGATAGAGGGAAATCTCCGAATATCTTGCCACCATCGATCCCACCTCCCATCACCAGTTGCTGTCCACCCCATGCGTGGTCGGAACCCTGTCCATTGGTTCCCAACGTTCTGGCGAAGTCAGAAGCTGTGAACGTCACCACATCGTTCGAACGCCCCAGTTCAGTCATGGCTGCGTCGAACGAACCCAGTGCTCGACTGATTTGCGGCATCAAGCCGTTTTGGGCGTCCAGCAGATTCGCATGGTTGTCAAAACCGCCTAGTGAAATGAAGAAGACTTGTCGGTTTTGCTGAAGAGGACCACTGGCGCCAATCACCTGAGCAATTTTCTTGAAACGCTGGCTTAAGCTTTCTGGGTCAAATTTGGTGTTGATCGTTACGTTATTCACGTTGTTATTAAAGTCGATCGCGGCATCGATCGAATTGCGGTTAGTTTCCGCAAATGTCTTGGCCAGCAGATTCGAATAGGTCTGGTTCAGAATGTTGTCCATGTTCTTCTTGAACATGCGATTCTGCCTGTTGTTTGTTTTGTAATACGTGACCTCCGTTGCGCCGTTTTGACCAATGATGTAAGGAGTTACATTGTTCCCGTTCTGAAACATATTGACGCCGTTGATCGAAACGTTCATCGACACGTTTGGATTTTGGTTGGTTGATGCAAGTAGGTCCGCCATGCGCCCGCCCCAGCCAGTGATCTGTGAACGAGTATGAGGAGCACCGGTCATCCAGTGACGCTGCAAGTCCGCATGCGAAAATAATCCAAGAGGCAGGTTTGAACGGTTGTCGTAGTCTGTGCGGGTTGTTGGCTCTACCAGAGAGCCGATGTTCGCGATGAATGACAGTTTTCCGTCGTTGTACAGTTTGGCCACACCGCCATTCACACCATTGTTGACGTCCGTGGCTGCGTCGTCACGCGCATCATGACCCAGGTGGGGATGAAGGCCAAAACTGCGTCCCGATAGGTTGCTTGGGTCATTGATCGCAAGGAGGCTACTTTCTTCCAGAGCCAAACCACCGGGATTATTGACGGTATCGTCGTAACCACCTCGAGCCGAAGCGTAGTTGTCGTACTCTGTGGGGTTGTTGCTGCTGGAGTTGTTGCGTGGTACCAGCATGTTGAAGGAGTCATTGCCTCCGTACAGAAATAGGCACACCATGGCCTTGTAACCCGTTCCACCACTGCCAGCGGCGACAGCAGCCTTGGTGGCCTGTAAGTTCAGCAACGTGGACACCAGCGAGGCCTGAGTCATCATCCCACAGCCTGTTGCAGCAGCTTTTAAAATTGAGCGTCGAGACGCGATTTCGGCTGACGTTTTCATGGCTTGAAACTCATTGAGTCTAGATGGAGGTTGAAACTGTTGAGACAAGGTCGGCGACTCTCCCGAGTCGCTGATGTTTTGCGTCTTTGTAGACGCTTCCGGACTTCAGTGATTCCTCGATTGCTCAGGGATACCACTCCATGGCGCTGGCTTCCCTGTTGGTCAGCGGGCATCATTTCGTGAATGTCCAGAGTCACTTTTCGTTACTCTTCAATCGCACAATCTGGTGACACCAGAACAGCCAGCAGAGCTTCTTCAAGCCGCATTTCGTTCTCGTTTTCCGCAGTGCTTTCTGACGTGATCGCGTTGATGATGCTTGTTTTTGTTTCTTCGCTGAGACTACCGTGACAAAGCAGTAAATCGAAGCGACGAAGGATTTCCGGAAGATTTGTGTTGTCCTTGGCGAGTTCCAGTTCGGGTGTCAAATCAAAGGATATGGTTAACTGAACACCATCTCGCATGGTGTAGCGCACGTAGCGATTGCGTGTCCAATAACTGAAGCGATTCATCAGTCGATTGCTGGTCACCGCAGTCATTACCTGAAACTCAGGAGCGAAAAGGGCTTCTCTAGGAATGCGTTGGGATGGACGGTAGCCGGTTAGCTCTCCTGGTGGCTGGTAATCGGGCACATAAAAGTTGAAGACGCTGGGGGCGCGAAACGGCATTTGCCCCAAGTCATCTCGAAGTCCTCCTACCAGAGCCATGTAAGGCACACCGGTTTCAGTGTCAGATTTGGAGTAGTTGCTGCTTGGACGCAATGCGCGAATCAGCGATGTGACACGTTGAATCGGTTCACGTAAACGACTGTGTTCTGTCCCCCTTGTCACGACTTCGACTCGAAGGGGTTCGCGTTTTCTGAGGGCGCGTTGGCCACGCACGGCTTCCGGATCCAACAGGATCGCTTTGACGACCGCTTTCATGTCGCCGCGAACTCCTTGACCGTTGTCACGGAATTTGCGAGTGACTCGGCGAGTGTAGCCGCGGGAGGGATTCGACTTAACCAGACGCTGGATCAGTAGACGGCAAATGAAGGGTGGAACATTGTTGTGGGCGGCAATCACATCGAGTCCCTGATTTACTTCAGCCAAGGCGGCCTCGTTCGTCAGTGGGTCAGGAAGGGCATCGAGTGTGGTCCCAAACAAGGTCTTGCTGCCAACATTGTTCCCGTAGCCAGGTTCACCGATGACATCGGAGTATCCCTTGTTATTGTCATGTTCCTGATGGTGCATCTGCATGGGAGCACCATAATTGCGTCCAGCGTAGAAGCTCGTGCTCGTGTTGTGCTGCGACTTGAATCCGGTGAACAGCCGTGCTAACTCGGTTATGCCCTCGTTGTCATAAGTGGGAATCAACTCACCTTGTTCGTTAACGTTCAGACGCCCATCTTGCTTCAGCTCATACAAGCCGATTGAAAATAACTGCATGATCTCGCGAGCATAGTTCTCATCTGGCCATCGGCCTTTGCTCAAGTCTGCCTTGCGATTGCGATAAGCACTCAGGTAAACCCCCATGCACTCGTGAAAGGTCACGTCGCCTAACAGGTCCCGGTAATTTCCATCTGCGTGGTTGACCAGCATGTCGTAGTAATTGCTCATGCCGAGCCAATCAGGAAGCGACTGCTCTCCATTTCCAATGCTACGAGAGGTATTGTTGTTGAACCCTGTGCCGCTGTCGCTGATTGTGAAAATCTGCGAGAGAGCCCAAGCTACCTTCTGACGGAGCTGATCTTCACGCGTCAAGGCAATGTGCCACCAAGCCTGATAACGATAGTTGGCAATGCCAATGCTCGGCTCGGTTAGGGTTCGACCATCTGCGGCCACCATCTCACGAGCAACCTGCTCGTGCGATGAGGCTTGGAGCGTGAATTGTTGATCGATCCACTCACCACAGGCACGGCGATATCCAACCTGATTTATCCGATTCGACAAGCTGTCGATCATCTCCTGCGTCGGACCAAACGTCGCCTTTGAGAGAAACTGGGAAGCCCTGAGATCACTACGGATTTTACGAACATCACCACGGTTTTCCGCTTCAAACGTTCCGCCAGAAGCAGGACTTGATGAACTGATCAAGACCAAGATGGTGCCAAGTAACAGCACTGAACGCATGCAGTAGCGAATGGGGCTACAAACCAAAGAACGCTGGTAACGCATCGTTTACCGCCGATTTTTGCTGAGAATAGTTGACACAACTTCCCGTTGTGCATGTCTGGGAATAGCTGGCACAGCCACTCAGGACCTCATACCAGTTCCCTGACTATAATGGTGTTCTTTCTCTCAATCAAACAGTGAAAAGGGAAAATGATCATTCCTGCACCTGTAGAGGGGGGCTTCGCAATTGTGCTCTCAGTTGAATCTGTGGCAAATACCATCCGTTCATATCCTCGCCTTTTCCTCCCCTTTCATATTCTCAAAGGGCGTCTATCGCACTACTGCCGCTGGACCAAAATGGTGTTGGTGCTGATTAGCTCGGAGCCCGGAATCGGCAAGCAGAGGAAGACTGGGGGTTGTGGGCTATCTGTGCTGGCCTAAACGCGTCAGCCTGACTCCTGTGTGTGAAGTTTTACTTCGGGTTGGGGTCTCACTTCGTCTTGGTGTTTTGACCTTCTGGAGTTGCCACTCGCTGGGCGAGAGTGTCCGGCGTGACCGAAAAGTCGCAGCCATGTCGTAGCATTCTGATCGTGTCCCCAAGGGCCAGGCTTGTTTCCTTGGATGGGAATGTGAGTGTGGCGGGGGCAATGCGGCGAGGTTGGTTCGGTATGTCAGGACCTGCTTGGCGATATCAATCGAGACAATCGCTGAGTTGGCGGTCCATTGAGTTGTTGCGGCCGACTCCCGAAGTTCGATTTGTATGGCTAGCGTTTGGTAAGTCGCGAAAAATTCTCTGCAATGGTCGGTCACGCGTTGCTGCACGTCAGGTGGTAAGGTTTCAAGCATCCAAGGCAAATCTTGCACCATGTTTGGTATCGGCGCCCAGGTTTGTCGGAAGGTGCTTCCGAGAGGGACGCCGGTTTTGAGGTGGCAGGACAGGGTTGCCGCGTAAAGTTGGCGACTGGAATGGACTAGGCGTTTTAGAAACATCGTTTGTGCCTGATCTAGCGTACCGTGGTAGCTGAGTAGGCGAGCCAGGAATTCAGCGGCGTCACGATACTCTCGCGTGGCGTGAAACAGCGGTGTTGCATGAGCGGCGTGACTCCGTGTTTGAGAAAAGCAAAGCGCGGTTGTGATTAGCGAGAGCATTGCGGCGAGAAACTTATGCATGAAACATCTCCGTACGTTTTGGGCTGATCGATTGCATATCCCTGAAGCACAAGTCATGCCAATTCACGCTGGCTGTTGGATGCAAAATCCGCCGTGGCTTCATGACAGTTCGATTTTTGGCCATGCCGACACGACTTCAACCCGAGCTGATCAAGTTGTTTTTCAAGCGCAAGCAGAGAAGTTGGTACGTATCAAATTGATGGCATCAAATGATTCGGTGTCATCACTTTCAATCTGGGATTCTGTGAAACACGCAGGCTTGAGGAAAAGAACGGAAATTTCTGCCAATTCGGTTCAATCCTCCTAACCGGAAAAGTCGATACCAAGGTTGGAAAGAGTTTCTGCGTGGTTGGTGCGCTGACCACTTCCACCCATAGCGGTGGTTGTTAGCGGTTGCAGTTTCCGTCCTCCCAAACGTTGCTATGAGTTCCATCACTGAAAGAGACAGATGTCGAAGCCAGCCCTAAAAATTTTCCAAGGCCACGATAGCACTGACCGTCGCGAACGAGAATTGGACCGTATTTCGGGTGCAGCGGAGCCAAAAACGGTTGCTGTTCCTCTGGGAAAGGTCGTTCCACTGTTGATGGACGCCGTTGAAAATGATCGGGCCTGGCTGAATGACTTTGCTGATGACACGGTACGAATTGACGCCGACTTGTACGACGTTCTGTTGGCTTATCAGGAACTTCAAAGTCGTGCTGCCTGAACGAATTGAAGCGTTGTTATGGTGGACGCTGGAGTTGCCATGCAGTCGCCAATTGTCAAATTAAGGAAGAACCATGCGTTCCATAGCGGTGATCAATCAGAAAGGTGGCGTCGGGAAGACGACCAGTTCCGTCAATCTTGCTGCAGCGCTTGCTGAGGCGGGGCGGCGGGTTTGTCTTCTAGATCTTGACCCGCAAGCTCACGCGTCACTGCATCTCGGCATCACTGCCGTTGATGGTGATGCAAGCATGTATGAAGTTCTGTGTGGTAATGCTTCGCTTGCTCAGGCGAGACGTGTAATTAACGAAAACCTGTCGGTCGTGCCGTCAAACCTTGATCTTGCCGCTGCGGAGTTGGAACTGGCGGGAGAGGTTGGACGCGAAATGATTCTGCGTGACCGAATGCAAGAAGAAGAGAATGCCGACTACGATTATTTGATTCTGGACTGCCCCCCAAGCCTCGGTGTTTTGACAGTGAATGCGCTGGTGGCCGTGAGTGAGGTTTTCTTGCCATTGCAACCTCATTTTCTTGCACTCCATGGTCTCAGTAAATTGCTGCGCACGATCGAGGTCGTATCGCGGCGGCTGAATGCGAGCTTGCGATTGTCGGGTGTGATGCTTTGCATGTATGACTCGAATACGCGTCTTGCTGCTGAAGTTACAACCGATATCGAAGAGTTTTTCCAAGCCAGCAAGGGCGGACGAGAATTCTTTCGGCAAGCCAAGTTCTTTGATACGCGAATACGAAGAAACATTCGCCTGGCTGAAGCACCGAGTTTTGGAAAGTCAATTTTTCAGTATGCACCCCAAAGCAATGGTGCAGCAGATTATCAGGCTCTTGCTGATGAAGTGCTGGCTCAGGAGTCTTCTGATGCGGCTTTCACGCGTCAGGCTGCTGCTTGAGGAAGAAGCTACTCGTTGGTTGGGTGACGCCGTTCGATAAAGGGGGGCGCTGACTCCACCGCGGGCTGCTGTCACGGCACGATGCTGGAATCGATCTTGAGGGGTGATTGCAGCGGCAGATTGGCTTAGTTGCTCACCCTCTGCAGGTCTGCGGATTCCATCTCGAATGGTTTTCACGTCTGCTAACATCGGCTCGCTCGGTCGCATGGTGTCTTCCACGTGGTCTGTGTCTTCCACGTGGTCTGTGTGTTCCATGTGGTCATTGGTCAGAGAGCCCATTTGTGTTTGTTGCGGTTGTTTGCCCGCTTTGGTGGTGAGCCGTCATCCATGCAGGTCCGTCAATTCAGGCGATTGACGCAGTGGGCTGGGTTAAGGTCCTCACCGATTAGTCCTGCCTGACGTCCATACTTGACTAGAATTCTGCGGCAGGATGCCAGTTCGGGATCGTGGGACGGAATGCCGAGCACTCGCGTTTGAATGGCATTGGTGTGAGGCAGCAGCCAGAGTGGGCGGGGCCAGAATGTTCTAAACTCCCGTTATTTGCGAGGTTTAGTCTGGGGAATGCAGGTTTAGGCGTGCCGCAGAGTTGATCACCCCTTTCTGTTCGGTTTCCGGCTCTCTAGCGTGTAATGGTACACAGATGCGATCTGTGGCTTTTCGACACTCAGAAGGGAGATCTGGCAAAGGGCATGGCGACAACGGAAATCAAAGTCAAAGGTGCCCGGGAACACAACCTGCGCGACGTGAACGTGACGCTGCCACGAGGCCAGCTGATCTGCTTTTCGGGTGTTTCGGGCAGCGGCAAATCCTCGCTTGCTTTTGACACGCTCTATGCAGAGGGACAGCGACGCTATGTCGAGAGCTTGAGCCATTACGCCCGGCAATTCATGGGGCAAATGCCCAAGCCTGATGTTGATTTGGTGAGCGGGCTGAGCCCATCGATTTCAATCAGCCAAAAATCTACGGGCAACAATCCGCGGAGTACGGTCGGTACGATCACCGAAATCTATGACTTTCTGAGAGTCTTGTTCGCACGGGTTGGGACGGGGCATTGTCCGGACTGCGGGACCGTGATTTCAGCACAGGCGAGGGATGCGATCGCATCTCGGATACTGGCGTTGCCCCAGGACGCAACCTTGTGGTTGATGGCACCTGTCGTGCGAGGGAAGAAAGGAGAATTTCGGGACCTCTTTGAGGATCTTCGAAAGCAGGGATTTCTGAGGGCACGTGTCGACGGAGAAACCGTGCGATTGTCCAACCCGCCTAAGCTTGATCGACAGCACCGACACCATGTCGAATTGGTGGTGGATCGCATTGATCCCGATTCCAGAGATCGTGGTCGCATCAACGAGGCAGTGGATAATGCTTTACGGATGGGTGAAGCAACGCTGCTCGTTTCGCTATCCGACGTGAATGATGACCAAGCCGGGCAGCCCAAACAGGATATCCTGTTCTCATCGCAATATGCCTGCGGTGGCTGTGGACGTAGCTTCAAGCCGCCCAGCCCGCAGCTATTCAGCTTTAATAGTCCGCAAGGGATGTGCGAGGGGTGCGATGGCTTGGGGCGACTTTATACGTTTGTGCCCGAGTTGCTGGTGCCAGACGAGAAGCTATCTATCCGTAAAGGGGCTATCAAACTGCTCGGGAAATGGGGCGACCTCGGCCGTTATCGGCGACACATCTATCGCGGTGTCGCCGACGCGATGGACGAAGCATTGGAACTGGAATCCGGGACCATGCTGGAAGGTAAGTGGCAAGACCTGCCTGATCATGCAAAGCAGATTTGGTTATGGGGCACCGATGACACGCTTGAATTTACGTGGCGTGGTGGTGGTGCGGCGCGAAAGTATTCGGGGGCCTTTGAGGGATTCATACCCGAGCTTTTAGGGAGATATCGCAGCACGCGTAATAAGATGCAGTTGCGGCAGTTTGAAAAGTACATGGACACGATGGATTGCCCCGACTGTCATGGAAAGAGACTGAATCCGCAGGCCTCGGCAGTCACGATTCAGACCGGTGGTAGCCGTTTTTTGGTGGATGATGACGCAAAAGCAGATCTCTCGCTGCCGGAACTTTGTGAGTTGCCTATCGAGCGTTTGAATCTGTTTTTTGAAACCGTTCGCTTGGGTGAAACTGATGCCGTCATTGCGGCTGAGGCATTGAAGGAAATCCGGCAAAGGATTGGGTTTCTGCTCGGAGTCGGCCTCGATTATTTGACGTTGTCGCGAACCGCGCCCACGCTTTCTGGCGGCGAGTCACAGAGGATCAGGCTTGCGGGGCAGATCGGCAGTGGACTGGTGGGTGTCCTTTATATCCTGGATGAGCCATCGATCGGCCTGCACCCGCGAGATAATGATCGCTTGATCGAAACCTTGCTCCGCTTACGTGATAGTGGCAACACGCTGATCGTGGTCGAGCATGATGAAGACACGATGCGGGCAGCTGATCTGATTGTCGATTTTGGTCCAGGTCCCGGCATCAAAGGGGGACGAATCGTTGCTGTTGGAGATGTCCAAAAAGTTAGTGAAACCGCCAAGAGTGTAACGGGACAATTCCTCTCAGGTCAGCGATCGATTGAGCCCGCAAGTCAACTACGCAAAGTTGATGAGAACGCGATGCTCACCATCCGCAAAGCGGCTTTCCACAACCTGAAACGCGTTGATATTTCCATCCCATTGGGTACCGTCACCAGTGTCACAGGTGTGTCGGGAAGTGGAAAAAGCTCGTTCGTTGGCGGTATCCTCGAACCGTTGTTGCGCAATCGCTTGAACGGTGCTGAAGCGGAAGTGGGTGAACATGAAGGGGTCGAGGGGCTCGAGCATCTGGATAAAACCATCGCGATTGATCAGTCGCCTATCGGTCGTACTCCAAGAAGCAATCCGGCAACTTACGTCAAAGTGTTTGATGAGATCCGGAATTTGTTTGCCCGGATGACAGAAGCGAAAACCCGAGGTTACACAGCCAGTCGATTCAGCTTTAACGTCGATGGCGGTCGATGTGCAGCGTGCGACGGTAACGGTGCGAATAAGCTTGAAATGGATTTCCTGGCTGACATCTGGGTCAAGTGTCCGGTCTGTCAAGGTCAGCGGTACAACCGCGAAACCCTCTCTGTTCAATTCAAGGGACAGTCGATCGCGGACGTCCTGCAGATGGACATTTCGCAGGCGTTGAAGCTGTTCTCCAATATTCCCAAAATCGCAGATAAGTTGCAGACCCTCGTGGACGTGGGGCTTGAGTATTTGAAGCTCGGGCAACCATCGACAACGTTGTCTGGCGGTGAGGCACAGAGGATCAAGTTGTCCCGGGAGTTGAGTAAGCGTGAAACTGGAAAAACGTTGTACGTGCTCGATGAACCGACGACGGGGCTTCACTTTGCGGATATTGAATTGCTGCTCAATGTGATTCAACGTTTGGCCGACCGCGGCAACACAATCGTCATCGTTGAACACAATGTCGATGTGATTAAAACCTCCGACTGGATCATCGATCTTGGACCTGAAGGCGGTGAGGGCGGAGGAGAGATCGTTTGTGCTGGCAGGCCAGAGGATGTGGCTCGTTCTCCAGCAAGCTATACGGGGGTCGCGTTAGCGAAGTCGCTCGGTATCAAACGGCGGAAGAAAAGCGACAAAGCCAAGACAATCCGATCGTTGGTGACTGAGTCACCCGCTGCCCGCACGCATGTGGTTGTCGATGCAGCAAGCGAGCACAATCTCAAAGCGGTTGACGTACAAGTTCCACGCGATGCCATGACGGTGTTCTGTGGTCCCAGTGGCAGTGGGAAAAGCTCACTCGCGATGGACACCATTTATGCTGAGGGACAACGTCGATATGTTGAGTCACTGTCTTCTTATGCTCGGCAGTTTGTGGGCCAGGTCCAAAAACCTCACGTCGAGAAAATTGAGGGCTTGTCGCCCGCCATTGCTCTCGAACAGAAAAATCTGGGGCATTCACCACGCAGCACCGTGGGTACAGTAACCGAGGTGTACGACTATCTTCGTATCCTCCTTGCACGGTTGGGCACGATGCACTGCCCCGACTGCCAAGTCGCGGTTGGGACGCAGACCCCCGATCAAATTGTTGAAAAAGTGATGGCCATGCCCGATGGGACGCGTGCCCTTGTGCTTGCACCCATCGAAGTGCAGGCGGGGGAGTTATCCCGCGATACGTGGCAATCTCTTAGAACGACGGGCTATCAGCGAGTGCGAATTGATGGGCGGACGATTGCGCTCGATGATGCGAAACCGCTGGACCCGCGTAAGCGACAGACGGTGCAGGTTGTTGTTGATCGAATCGTTATTCAACCGGACGACCGCACGCGCATCACCGACAGTGTGGAGCAAGCATTGTCTCTCGGCATCGGTGTACTGCAGATTGCTGTGGCTGATGAGGAACGCGAGGAACCGCTTTGGAAATTAGAAACGCACAGTCAGCATCTGGTTTGTGGTTGTTGTGGCAGGTCGTTCGCTGAGTTGACTCCTCATCACTTCTCATTCAACACGGCAATCGGCTGGTGTCCTCAATGTGAAGGATTGGGAACACAGACAGGAACAAATCCTGCAGCCCTCGTGACGTCAACAGGCAAAACCTTGGCGGAAGGAGCAGCCTTGCTCTGGCCAGGTGTGCAGCAGAGTGTTTCCAGTTGGATGCTCAACGCACTTTCTCGACACACAGGCATACCCATTGAGATTCCTTTCGATGCCCTCACTGTATCCCAAAGACGGGTCCTGTTTCGAGGCACCGGTGCACAGTGGATCGAGGTTCGAGAATCTGACAAGAGTGCCGGGGGGAAATCGGCGAAGGTGTTGTTTCGGTATCAGTTCAAAGGCTTTTATCCTGCCTTGGATGAGGCCTCGAGGCTCACGCCCGGTTTGCGAGGCAAGCTGGAACAGTTTACGGCCGAGATCGACTGCAGTGTTTGTGACGGGTCGCGTCTAACCGATGAAGCTGCTGCCGTTCGCTTTCGAGAGCATACGATTGCGGATCTCGTGCACATGCCACTGGACCGTCTGTATGAAGAGGTCAAGAGCTGGAAGTTCGATCGTCGTGAACGTAAAATTGCGGCAGAGCTCGTGCGTGAAGTGCGGGCCCGTGTCGGTTTTCTGCTCGATGTCGGACTGAACTATCTGACGATGCATCGCGGGGCATCCACTCTGTCGGGCGGTGAAGCCCAACGCATCCGCCTGGCAGCCCAACTAGGAAGCGGACTGTGCGGAGTACTGTATGTGTTGGATGAACCGACCATCGGACTTCATCCGCGAGACAATCAGCGATTGATAGGTGCATTGCACCGACTACGTGATCTTGGAAATACGCTCCTGGTGGTCGAGCATGATCGCGAGGTGATCGATAGCAGTGATTATTTGTGTGACTTCGGGCCGCGAGCTGGGCGGCATGGTGGGCGGATTATCGCGAAGGGGGATCCACGTGATGTAACACCCTATGAGGACTCAGTCACAGCCGGTTATATCGACGGGACAAAGACGATTTCTGTTCCCACAGCTCGACGACCTGTGTATAGCAGCGCAGGAACACCATTGGTTGATTTCATTAAGGTGATCGGAGCGACAGAAAATAATCTGCAGTCGGTTGATCTTGAGTTGCCCTTGGGGGTCTTGACTGCGATCACCGGCCCCAGCGGTAGTGGGAAAAGTTCTCTCATCGAACAGATCCTGTATCCCGCTTTAGCACGACGTTTGCATCGAAGCCGCACGAGACCTGGCAGACATGAAAAAATCGAGGGCTTACGGTTTGTTGACAAGGTCATCCGAGTTGATCAATCTCCGTTGGGTAATACCCCTAGCAGTAACCCCGCAACTTACACCGGGGTATTTGATCTCATTCGACAGTTGTTTGCGTCCATTCCGATGGCTGCGGAAAGACGCTACACCGCCCGAACCTTCAGTTTCAACGTCTCTGGAGGGCGATGCGAAACCTGCGAGGGTAGCGGCCAACTAAAAATTGAGATGCATTTTTTGCCCGACGTGTGGGTCCCCTGTGAAGAGTGTAAGTCTCGTCGGTACAACGAGGATGTTCTGGAAGTCAAATTGCACGGAAAATCGATTGCAGACGTCCTGGAAATGCAGTGCGGAGAGGCTACGGAGTTATTCGCAAATTATCCAAGGATTTTGCGTACATTGCAGACCATGTGTGATGTTGGGTTGGAGTATGTGACATTGGGGCAGTCGGCGCCGACGCTTTCCGGAGGTGAAGCCCAACGCGTGAAATTAGCCGCTGAGCTGAGCAGACCAATGACCGGCAGCACGCTTTACCTCCTCGATGAACCGACCACAGGACTGCACTTTGATGACATTGAGAAACTGCTAAATGTGATGCAGCGGCTCGTCGAAATGGGCAACAGTGTAGTGGTGATTGAACATAATCTTGATGTTATCAAATGTGCTGATTGGATCGTGGACATGGGGCCCGGGGCAGGTGTAAATGGAGGGGAAGTTGTCTTTGCCGGGACCCCGGAGGATCTTGCCACGCAAGCTGCAGCCAAGCGAAGAAAAGGGAAGAAGTCTGCGCCGGGGTCGGTGAATGCACCGTGGCTTCATGAGGTGCTG
>JAAHTH010002145.1_pt1 | contig 15709 bp, 15 predicted proteins | sample 6116091 | NCBI WGS metagenome assembly JAAHTH01 (sample SAMN13939990, study PRJNA603662) | sponge metagenome | isolation source: marine sponge | host: Mycale hentscheli | place: New Zealand | collected 2006 | reverse complement strand
AACAATAAATAATTATGTCTATTGATATCAAAACCGCACGACTCACACACAAGAATATATATATAAATGTTATGGAAGACCTCTTGGATACTTGGGAAGAATGGGATACAGGATACGAACAGCAAAACGACCTCCATAACGAATTAACTGAAGAAGGAATTATTCACACGTGGGACGGTGAGTATGTGACTTATATTGAAGGTCGTATGTAAATATTAATAAATCGTTAGATAGATATTTTTTTACTCACATTATGTTTCAAAATCAAAAGTTAAAAATTTGAAATTTTGTTTTTGAAGTTTTAATAAAGAAACATAAAGAGCATAATGAATCCTTACACACGAAAACTCAGCGAAGATGTCCGTAATAAACTTTTCAAACTTCAAGACCTTATTGATACTGTATCAGGGACTCATAAATTTAATGACGGGAATTATCTTGATTTCTGTAGATTAATGAGCGATGAAGATGGGAAAGGGTTATATCAAAATATTATGAAAATGATTGAACTGTTGAACGGTGAGAATGGAATATTGGCGAGAACAAGAACCGCAAGAAATGTTTCAGATCGTTTAACTCGTGCCGAAGTTATAGAAAGAGCACACGATCCCGAAAATCCGCAATATATATTTTGTCCGAAATGTAGTCGCCCAATGAATAGAAATTATCTTAAACAGCATCAACGGGATTCGTTTATATGTAGGGAAGTTAAAATAGGTCGTATAGCAACACAACAATTAGGAAATAGAACATCTCGCCATATAGGAAATATTATAGCAAGGGATCTTCCAACGGATGAAAATGACAGTGACGTTGAAGAAGAACCTTAAAGTCTCAAAGAAACATAATATATTTTTTTTTGAGACTCACAGCATTTCAAAAGCAAAAATTTAAAAATTTGAAATTTTAGTTTCAAACTTATACTAAACATCAAATAATCAAGACTCTATGGGTCGTGGAATTAACAGTAAAGCAGTTATCAGGCAAGGAGAAATCTCGTGTATCTCTTGCCCTTGTGGGTGGGAAATATCAATAAGGATGTGCGATGACGCAAGGACTCGTAAGATCTCTAACTTAAAATCTAAATTACATAAGAAAAAGTGTGATAGAATTACAAAATGGAATAATACATATAATTATGATATCGCTGTTCCTTACGCAATGAACGCTCAAAGAAATATTCAACATATGAAAAGGGAAGGTTTCCAAGATAATATTGACAAGATGAAATCACGGGCAGAGCAAAAGATGTCTGGAGAATAAAAAAAAGGAGTAAAGATTTCTCCCCGAAAGTCAAGATGTGTAAAGGCAAAAGTAATATATTATAAGGTGATAGTATGATAAATGTGCTGTTTTAAAGGGGATACTGTGAATAACCCCGAAATTTTATTTCTCAAAATATCTCTGTGTATATATGATATTTTATTATTATTATTTTTTTTGTATATAATTCAAATCTGTAATATGACTTATATCGGGGTTATTGCCTAAATCACCTTTAAAAACCTACTTTGATGTGACACTCCCCTTTAACAATTTACTTTTTACTTTTAAAAAAATTACTTTCCGTGAAAAATCTTTACTCTCCAGTCTCTGCTCTTAAACGTTCAAATACTTCTTTCGCAAGATCTGTATTGAGAATACGTTCCCTCTGTATTTTAAAGATAACTGAACTACGGAGAGATACTGGAGCAGGTGTCCCATCAGGTTCAGTAATTTCAATCTTGATACTTGAGACTCTCGTAGGTTTTGTAATCGTAAATTCTATGTCAGTCTCTGGAGAAATATAAAAGTCTCCAACTGGATTCTGTTTATTTATTACTGAAACAACAGGAAGACGTGTATTGCCCGAACCACCGACAAAAGATGAGTCCCCTGCTATATCAGAACGTATTGAATAATATCCATTAAACATAGATATAGGATAATTCACAGCAGGAATACTTATAGACTTTGTTCCCGACTGATTAATAGGAGGGAACCATCGTATCAGTTCAGTATTAGTAATATTCTGAGTATCTTCAGGAGCAATCTGAACAGGAATCACGTAATTAATTAAAGTTGAACCATCATATTTCGTATGACCGAACTGATTTTGAGTCCAAGACTTCGTATCAACTGAGTCTATTTTAGCATTAGTTGTCACTACATTCAAACTCTGTATATTGTTCTGTGTTATACGTGTGATACGTGAAGATACTGCTGAATGAAACTGATCGTATGAAAATCCCAATCTTCCCCATACTCCCTGCTCCCACGTTTCCTCTGTTAATCCAAAATCTTCTATCATTATTCCAGTAGATGTATCATAAACTGTAAGAGGTTCAAGATTAAAATTCATACGTGTTAATAACTTTTTCTCTACAGATCCAGCAGTATAATACTCACTCGCTTTATTATATGGATACTGAACAGGCGAATATGTCTCGTAATCTTGTGTAGGATTAATCTTATAAACGATATCACCTCCCGCCGCCTCTTCCTCAGCAGTCAGTTCTGAATCTTGTTCCAAATTTCCCTTATTAAGTGCTGTATGTAAATCTTTTAATGAGAAAAACGATCCGTCATAATCTAATTTAGGTGAGTCAGCACCAATGTATAAACTATTATTATAATAATTAGATAGAAGTTGATTAGATGCTGTAAGAGCATCAGCAGTATAACCAAAACCACCATATATAGGAAAGGTCGCATCAGGATTCGCAAGTCCCGAACCCGAAACTCCAGGAAGTGATCCAGGAGTTATCGTTTGAGTTCCAGGAACAGGAGGAGGTCCAGGAGCACCCGCTCCAGTCGTAATAGTCGTATTTCCATAACCAAGAATGCCTCTCCCCGATTGAAGACATATCGCAGCAGTTCCCCACGCCGTCCAATGTCTATCAAATCCTAATTTAGTATGTCTTAATATCATAGAGATATTTAATCCTCCTTCAGGGAATGTATGATAATATGTTAATGGAAGTCCTATCTCAGCAATTTCAACTTTCTTTGAAACCTTATTATAATTCAAAGCAGCAGGATATATAATAACCGTATTTGTTAATTCCGCCTTCCCAAAACAACCATAAGAGAAATTAGCACTACCCCATTGAGTTTCATTTACTGGATTTTCATAGAATGTATCTCGTGAATCAGGGTCATAATGAAAGAAAAAAGGTGATGATTGATATTTCCTATTTGCTATCGCTGGAAGGGTCGGTCCGATCCTAAATCGGTTAAAAGAAACATTCGGGTCTCCAGGTCGCTTATTTGTTCCGCAATAATCATAATAAGAATTCCCTAACTTTACAAACTCAGGTTTTGGGAAACTCTCTTCATCTCCTGGATCTACAAATCTATTACGATCTTGATGCTGAATATCACAATTCGCATAAGGAGTATGATCGTCGTTTATCTGTGTATTCATATGAGAAAACCGTGCGTTATTAATATTGATATAGGTTGTTCCAGTTCCATTATTATAGTATGGGTTATCAGCAGGAGGCAATAGTTTATATATTGTTTCCTTACTGAATAACTCAGGATATTTTTCTTGTGATTCCAAAAATGCCTTATACTCTAATAACTTCTTAGAAGGTTGTAAGGGAGTTAAAATAGTTCCATCAGGCAAACCTGTATCTGTTTCATAATATGGAATATCAATATTCATACCGTGAGTTAGATTGTTATCTTCTTTATGATGTTCTTTCAATTGAAGACCAAAAATATCATTCAATATAGAACCCTTCTCATATATCTCAGGTCTCTTACAAGCAATGTATCTGTATCCATTATAATAATATGATGAGGCAACATCTGCCGCCTTAGCAACTCTATAATAAGCAAGTCCATCTACAGGATCTACATAAGACTCTAAAGATACCCCCAGTCCCGCTGCTTGATATACATCTGCTTCAGAAGTTGTGGGTCCGTTAAATAATGCTCTCTTATAATTTGTTTCATCTTGTAATGTCTCACAACCAACACGAAGAGGTTTATATGTCTTACTTGTAATATGTTTATTCAATACAAAGTCTAAATGAACCTCAGCAGCATTAACCTTTTTACTTGGGAAATCTTCTCTTTCATCAATCACCGTTTTTGTAAGTTGATTTGTTAATTTCTCAGCAATGTTTGATGCTGAACTAAATCCTTCATCGGTTGATAATTCTATCTGTTCTCTATCTATTACATACTGGAAATATTCAGGGTCACGGGCATAATAAGGTGGGTGATGCGTAAATGTCGGTTTTGCTCGGCGAGCATCATTCACAAGTCCCTCATTCCATTCAAGTCCCGCTTGATTTGGATTTACATTGTTTAACTTTTTCATTATCGTATATCTTGAAGCATCATTCTTCAGTATCCAATGATGAGGTTCCCCAACAGGATACATTGCTCCACCTTGATAATTAAGAAAAGGTCTCATATCATCAGGAACATATCCATAATAATTTTCAGGGATTCTGTCTCCTATCGCGTGTGTCGGTGAATCTTGAAAACATCTTCCCGTATCAAGATGTGTCGCAACAAAGACTCCATCAGGGGGAACTTCAGTCGTATCAGCGATATCCCATTGTGCTTTCGGTCCCCCCTTAGCATCAGGATTATTTTCAAGTTCATCTGTTCTTCTGATAAATCTTCGGGGACACTGAAAATAATTCTTTCCATCCATTGTCTTATAAAAATTAATTACAGGTTTTACGATATTATCATTCAAACTATATGTTTCGGTTGTTAATTCATCAGTCGTGTATGTCGTATATTTCGTTTTACGTGTAAGACTCCAATGAGTATGAGATGCTTGAAATTGACTGGGAACAACCACTGTCTGTGTCGTTTCACCGATAGATTTCCCTCTAAATTCAATAGGAGCAGTTTGACCCGAACCTACATCGTTAATATAAGATGAATATACAGATACTTTATCATTCGGCAAAAGTTGAAGTGTATTATTCTGACCATTCACCCACATTCCAGGATTTTCATCATCTTTTATTTTCGCACTTGACCTATCACATTCCACTAAAATAGTATCCAAATATTCTGTCATTGTTTAATATCTTATAATATATTTATTTGAGTCCAAATCTTTTCTTATATGATTTAATATTCTCTGCCCTTGATGTGCTGTCCCCCCATAGTATATAATAACTTAAATATCCTGCTCGTGTGTAGTCACCAGTCTGTAAGTCTTTTTTATGGCGGGATCTATAGCGTTTTCTCTGTTCCTTATCTTTAGTAATCGTATAATCATCCATTCCACGACTTCCAAAATGACGAGTAATAGTTCTTCCATTATCTCTTGTGAAAACTGCTTTTAATTTTTTTTTTGGATTATCAGATGCTGAAATCTTCACTGAAACCATAGTATAAATATTATATATAAAAAAAAATAAAATCAAAAAACTTTTCTTACGCATTCATAATTGTGAATAAACCGTTTTCAAGTTGAGCGAGTCGCGAATACTCAATGTAAGAGCGTAGAGTATAACCCGAAGCAAGAGCAGGCATACCCGCTGCCTTATAATGTAATTCAATACCTCTGACACCCACACGACCATTAGTAAGGCGTGTTCCAATATAATATTGCCTTCCAGGAAGACCATTGTTCCCTGAGTTCTGAGAACGGTCAATCGCAAGACTTCCCATAAATTCAAAGGGAGTTAAACCGCCATCACCGTCTTCAGAATACTGATCACGAGTGACAAACAGAACACCTTCACTTTGTGTGAAATGACTGAATAGTCGTGCTTTATTTTTAAGAGATACAGGAAATTCAAAACGATCATTATATCTGATATTATACTCAACTGCTGGAGAATAATCATTAGCGGATGCTTGGGCGAGGTCACGGGGAGGGCACCGAGAAACATAAGCACCTTGAATATCAAGGTCAAACGTATTAACTGGAGACTCATTAGGATTAACCATAGTTATAACACGACTACAAAGTCGGTTCGCCATACCAAGATTGGAAACAATCCCTATCCCAAGATCGCCAGCACTGACAGTCTGTTTGGAAAGACGATAGTCAGGGAAAGCGAATTCAATACGTGGATTTTCTGCGGCATACCTCGCCATAAGGTCTGAATCAGTATAGAAGATATAATCAGCACAGAATTTTAGTTCCTTACGATCAATCTTATAGACACCGCCTTCTGCTCCAGCGTGTCTCGCTTCATTAAGAATAACACGTTTATTTAAAGTCGGCGACCAATGAAGTTCAATACTCATCTGCTGATCTATCATATACAGAGGAAGAGAATGTGTCGCAAGGAATGGGAAAAGATCCGATAAATCTATGGAATATACGGGAGATTCAGTTGGGAGTGCTGCTTGAATCTGTGAGAAAGGTTGAGGAAGAAGATTTGAACCTTCCTGCTGCTGATCTGCTGCGACTCCATCATAATCATAATCACGACCATTTGACATACCATAAGTAAAAGCATCAGTCTTGCTCTGATCAGTGCGACGAACAAAACGTGTCGCAGCATCAGCATCTGCTAATTTCCTATATACATATTCCATACCCATACAGCGACCAGTAGTAAATTGTTCGCGGGCAATTTGAGTTTCATTATTAATCTGAGCGGACTTTACCTGATGTAAATGACTCCAATCACTAATTTCATTCAGAACAGCATTACCAACCTTAAGAACAGCACGTTCAATAACTGAACCAATACCAACTGAAGGAGGAACAATACTCATCGGTTGATTGTCATTCGGTGAAAGACTTACAAATAATTTACTATGGGAATGTAACCATCCTTTCTTTTGAAGGTCAAAACGAACAAATCCTGTAGTTGTTGTTGTTGCTTCCTGGAACGTAGAGGGTTCAAGAAGATCAGTCTCTATGTTCTGCTCAAGATTAGTAGGGATTTCTTTTAAACGGAGGAGATCGGGGACAACTGACATATTAGTTTATAACATCTCTTATAAATTTTTTCAAAGATAATATTAAAAAAAAAATTTAAAAGTATAAAAAACGCCCTCAAAAGTGCTAAAAAATTACATTAATTTAAAATGACCTTCTTTGTCTTTCACAACCTTAAAAACTTCTTCTTGTAAGTCTTCAGTAATATCTTCAGACTCAACTGATGATTCTGAACTATAATCTTCATCTTTATCGTCATCTGATTCTGAACCACTGGGAAGAGCAAGAGCAGCATCTCTCAACTCTTGTAAGATCTTTTCTGCTTCATCTATATCATTTTTACAGTAGGAAGCGATTATTTTTAATAAAGAAATCATTTATACTATATATTATTTATATTTTCACGTGTATATTTTAAACATTTTTTCGTATTGAAATGTCTCATACGATGAGATATAATATAACGAGAACCACAAGGACACATAAACCATATACTATCATACTCACGTTTCTTTTTCAAGATATCTTCTCTGTTTTCCAAATATTTTTTACGATTTTTTATTTTTTGACACTCTGAAATCATTATACTATTATAAACAAAAAAAACAAAAAATGTTTCTTTACTGAAGCACTTGAATACCTCCCGAACCATCAAAGACAACAGTAGTCTTCGCCTTATAGTAAATAAATACAGATGTCGGTTTATCAGTGTCTAAATTATTGGAAAGAGAAACTCCCCATTGTTCCCTGCTGAAATCTTGACCCGAGTTAAACTGAGAATAACGGATACCAAGACCAAATAAAGCACCACCATCGCGGACTTGTTTATATTGAGCAGATGTAGCACCATTTGAACCAGTATAATTCCTATTAAGATTAATAGTTGAGAGACTTGAACGACTTACCATATACTCAGGGATAACCGCCTCTGCGAACTGAAGAGCAAGTTGAGAATCAGAGGTTGTGAAAGAAGCATTGCCTCCCGCCGCAACTACGTCTCCATTAAGAGCAGATGCTTTATTAGTCACAATGTCATAATCAAGGGGATATTTAGAACCACCCTTTAACCACTGGACGCGTGTATTATGAACCAAAGGAGCAGCAGCACTCTTCTGACTTGGATAGGTTGTGGCGAGACCATTCGCTGTAAGAGTATTAATATTTTCAGAAGGACAAAATGTAAGGAAGGCGGACTGTAAGTTTTTAAGTCCAACGTCATACTGAATCTGAGCGTTAGAAGTATTAAATGTAGTGTATAGCGAAGAAATCGTAGAGAAAGACATCGCACCATCTCTCTGAGCAGCAAACTCAGACATACGATCTTCAGGGATATCCATAACTTCACAACTGAGAGATAGATTTTTTAATTCATAGTGTGCTTCAGAGTTAGCAGCATCTACGACACCTGAACGTGAGAACATACAGTTAGAGTCAGGACTTAAATGAATTTCAATACGGAAACCACCAAAAGAGGATTCCATAAGATTTACGCTGTGACCCCCCATAAGGAATCCTGAAGGAAGATGTGCGGAAAACGCATTAGGGCGAGCACCCGAAGCAGGTGTCCCCCCGTGTGTCGCAACAACGTTTCTAAACATAGATTCAGAGTTAGGTTGAATGAGACACGATTCGTTAAGATGACCCATAAGGTCTTGACGAGACGAAGAAAGACCAAGATATGTAGTCATATAACGATTATAATGGCGGATATGTTCTACGATCTGCTGAGATCGCTGATGCCTTATTACTAACTGATCCATAAGAGCAAAGACACCAAGACGATTATCCATTGTGATAGCATCAGCACCATCAGTCGGGGCAACAGGGTCTCCAACAGTCTCTCCAGCGACGACACCGAAACCTTTGTAAAATAATGCCTCGCCATTAACACGAATTGTTCGTGGGTCTAAAATAGCATTTTGTGATTGAATAGTAAAACTTAATACGGGAAAACCTTTCTTGAAACTGATTGTTCCATCAGAATCTAAATTATCGGGACGCAACTCCAGGAATCTACTTGTCATATTTTATAGTATAAACAAGTTAATAAATGTGATGTTAGAAAAATAATAATTTTTTTAAGAATTACTGGGTCACAGTAATAAAACCTTGTTTAATGCTGATACGGCGAATATGACAGATAAACGTAGAGAACATCTTAGGTTTAGCAGAGAGAGTGTCATAATTTAGATTTAAGAGGAAATCTTTATTACGAAGATCCATAACTCCTCCGTTCAAACCAAAACCTCTGCCGATACAAAAGTTCTCCATAAATTTTTGGAAAGACCGAGGAGCGATCCCCGAGTTGTCAAGTGCTTTTTCAAGTTCAAATAAGTGAATAGCAGATACGGACTTACGGGTCGCAACCTTACGTGTATCAACTTCCCGAGAAGGAACCATTTTTCCGTCAATCTGGAACTGATATGAGTTGAGAAAGTCACAAATACCTCCTATCCCAGCACGACTCTGATTTAATATAGTATCCATATTATCTTCAGTGACCTGATAAGTTCCATTAGAGGAAACGAGTGATTGAGTGTCATAAATAGAAGCATCTGTGGGAATAATAATCGCTGATTTCGCTCGCGAATTAACAGAGTGAATTTGAATCGTTGCTGCCTTTTCTGAAGCAGTGATTGAGTTTTTGTAATTAGTCGTAGAATAAATATCAAATTCAATTGAAGAACCCTCACGTGCCTTCGCTAACATCTGCTGTTTATATCTCGGGTCAAGTTTCACTTCAGCAATAACAAGGTTTAGATTATCAACTGTATAAGATACAGTCATTGCTGTAGCAAACTCAATACCCGATGAGAACGCACAACTCTGATTAGCACGGGGAACTAATCCTGGAACAGCATTTACCGCAGCACCCGTTGCTTCTCCCGTGAGAGGAGCAGCAGAAACATACATCAACAAGTTTTTAGGAACAATTTTCAAATAATCCTTAACGGAAGTATTTCCTGCTGGAGCAGCAGGATCCCAATCAAGAGCAACCTTTTCAATACTATCAATAACGAATGCTTGAACCGCACCTCCTCCAGCGGCAGCACTACGGAAAACAACTGCGTCCGCTGCTGTGTCGTCGTTTGCGACAAATGTGATTGTTTCATTAACAACGAAGGGGCACTGATCTACATCGTTCTGTGAATTAACATCACAGGGAAGATATACTGCCTTAACGGGGGCATTAGCACCATCAGCAACAATACCGACTATTTCATTAGCACCACCACCACCAGCAGTATTATCAATTTCAATCGCACCAAGCACAGGATTTAGTGTCCTACGGCGTTGAGAAGCGACAGAATCTAACTGACGAATAACTCTCTGGGCGGGAGCAAGGTCAATTTCAATATAAAGACCTACCATCATATTTGGGAAAATAGAACCAGAGAAAATACCCGATAAATCAAGACGAACACACGCTTTTACTGAATTTCTCATCATAGCGTTATCGTAATCAGCAGTTTTAGTATTACTGGCAGCAGTATTAAACCAAGAATTCGCGACACAGTTCGCCATATCACTTTTACTTGCCCCACGACTGGAACTACATTGAGGATTATATTCACCTGCTGCCTCTCGTAGTGCTCGCATACCCTTTAGAGATTCATCTGTATCATAATCACTTTTAAGACTTACAAGTTGATTATATCCTTGAATTTCTTCAAGTAATACGCGGTCATCTAAAGAATATATGCGTAGATTTTCTACTAACATTCCACATCCCGCCGAATCCATCTGTAGGCGTGACACTCCTGTTCCACCAGCACCGATAGTTGTGACAGTAGGAGTCTCAATCTGAGCGTCAAACTCAAGATAACAAGATTTACCATCAATAAATTCAGCAGATTTGGGAACAATGAAACTAACTTTCTTAGAGTTCTGATCTACTAAATGAGTTAAACCTTGATCGGCGGGGATACTGATTTGTTCTTCATCAATTTTAACTAAGTTTTCATCTGACGACCAATAAGACATTTTTTATAATATCACTAATATTAAAATTTCAAAATCAAAAAAGAAAAAAAAGTATTACATATATATAAACTATGTCTGGAGGTCAATTACAGGATTTCTCTGTGGATCAGGCAGCAGGAGCAGTCGTATTAGTTTTAGGAGCAATCTCAGGACTTTTATTAACTATATGGAAATCACGATGTGAATGTGATATGAACTGTTGTTATATTTGGAGATGTCATAGAAAACCACCGCCTGAAAATGTAAGTGAGATAGAAGAAGAAGGTGAAGAAAAACAAAAAGACAGGGAAGTCGGGAAACCTACTTCGCCAGAAAGCAGCATTCCACTTGTCCCACCACCACCTCCCTTAGAAGATAAAATTAAAACAAGACCAGTAGGAGAAGAAATCCCTTAAAATAATCCATTAAATGGACTATCTTCCATATACCAAGAGGGTTTTGCCTTCTGTATCGTATCCATAATGTCTTTTTTCTGTTTATTAACTTGATCTTTCTTTTTCTTCTCCTCTTTCCGTTTTTTTCTCACTGCTTCATAACCCATTATGGCGTTTAACTGAGCATTCTGTAAGTCTTCCATTGTGAAATTAGAAGGCATCGGTTGTGCGTTTTTTTTCACAGGAACTTTAACCTCTTCTTCTTCATCACTTGACTCTGGGAGAGGTTCTTTTATTTTTGTCTTTTTGAGTTTCTTTTGTAATCGCTCAAGTTCCTTTTGAGTTTGTCTCTGTTGTAAGATTTGTTCTTGATCTTTCACTAACTTTTCTTTTTCCCGTTGAAGTCTCCTTTCTTCGGCGAGAAATTGTCTTTTCGCAATTGCTTTTTCTCTGGCGAGGGCAAGTTTAGCAAGATGTTCCTCTGACATCGGTTTGCGTTTCTTTTTGGGTTTAGGAAGTGTTTCTTTAACTTTTTTCACCTTCGGGGCAACTTTAGGTTCTTCAACAACTTCTTCAACTGACATCTCTACATCACCTTCAAAGATATCTTCTTTTGTAGGTTTAGGTTTAGGGATAAATTCTACGATTTGTTCTTCTTCTTCTGACTCATCAAGAGGAACATCACTTAATAATTTCTCTTTTTCATCTTCTTTTATCTCTTCATTATCTATAGTAGGTTCAGAAGGTGGAGGATTCGTATCAATAATATCAATATTTAGTGCTTCGTCCAGTTTCATTCTTCGTATTTATAGTCAATATTTAAAAAATTTTTAATAAATAATTGTCAGACGTTTATGTTTAATAATAAGTTATTGACTTTCATTAACTTTTTGCCCTGATGTGTAAGCAAATAATCGTCGTTCCTGTAAGACTCGTCGCATAAGTTTCATCTGCGTAGCAGAGAGAAATATCAAAACTATTGATACGGAACGGTTGAGGGTTCTTGAGATCTAAATACATACGTTCATTCGGTTCAAGATACAAAGGACCTTCAGAGTTTTGTCCGTCAAATCTTGGAAGGTGGGCGATAATCTTTGACCGTAATCCTTGAAAACTATTCACTGACTCTTGACCGAAGTTTTCCAATCTTACAAATACTGATTTACTTGATGTAAATGTGGGAAGAGAATATGAACTCACTTGAAAAGCAAAATCTACAGCATTTCTTGTGAATCCTGTGACATCTGAGACACGTGGAAATCCAAGAAATAATCCCATATTTGCTCCTTTCACAAGAAGTTCATCAATACCCCCCAAAACAACTGAGGGTCTTACAACAAGAGCAGGTGAGACGCCTAATAATAGATTTCCTTCAGCGACGACTGATGTTATTCCAGGATATACGAAATTAATAAAAGGACCATCGGGTCTCGCAGCATTGAAAGTATAATCATTAAAATCTCTATTCCCATCTAACTGACGTGATAATTGAAGAATCTTACCACCATTGTGAGTGACTTTATTAAAAAAATCATTCTCTTTCCCATCATTTGATAAGAAATCAAAATTAGACCAATTAGATTGAACTGATTCATATTTAACGATAGAAAGTTCCTGTAATACTCCTGTTATAGGATTATTTCCCCGATTACTCATAGTCATTGCGGGGAGGAGGGCAAGACAATTTTGATTGACACATTTTAGATTTTCAGAGTGATTTCGTGCGGGATCGTAATTAACTAATACATATCGGTTTGCTTCTACGTATGGAACCGCCCCAGTATTATATTCAATTAAATCAATAGTGACCCTACAGTTTTCTACTTTAAACTCAACAGCATTAATATTCAATGGATTAGTCGTAAGATTATATCCATTCTGAGCATCATAACCCGCTGAATTAACAATAGCAGCATCAGTTCCTGTATCATAGTTTCCACTTGCTGCTGTTCCATTCCCATATCTTAATTGTTGTCGTTTTAATAAACCTCTATTTGCTTCTACCATACCAGTTGTTCCACCTCTATCATCAGTATTTATGACTGTATGAAATACAAGTAGGCGGTCTTTCCTTCCAAAGACTCCCGCTTGATTTGAACTTCCAGTATGATCGTAAGAAATACCATAATCCATATATCCATTCATCCAACCAGCAGAGAGATTACCATTCCCCCTCTTAAAATTAAACGGTTGAATGTTTGTTGCTAATGCTCTCATAAGTGTCGGCGGTTCATCAGAAGACCAAGTCATAGACCGAGACCCCCTTGCTAATCCACACTGAAATTTTGCTCTACCAGCAGGTGTTCCAGGAACAACAGGATTCACGACAGGTTGAAGACAGTCTTCAATAAAATACACGACTTTTCCTCCAAGACAATGAACGGGTGGAACATTTCCAATAACACATCTTGAGTTTGTTCTCACAACTCCATTCGGCGATGTGGCGGTGGCGGTGCTAAGAGTTCCCATACCATCAGGAAACGCTAAGGGGGTTGTTTTCGTATAAGTCCAGAGCGGTTCTCTTGATCCAGGAAATGCTCCATTTGTCACTTGATGATTTCTCATTTGTGTTTGACTTGCTTCAAGTATTCCTTTTGTAGGACTTGTCGCGTAGTCGTGTGCTTCGGGAATAACATTTTGAGGAGCAAAAGCAACGTCATCTCCGATAATTCTTTGTTTATATGTAAATGTAAAACCTTCAAATTTTCCAAGAGGATCAGCACCTCCTCCTGCTGAGGTTTTCAAACTACATTTAAATCTATTTTTTAAATTTGGATAAGAAATGATTTCATTCACTGATTCAGTAATTTCATCAGCAATCTCATCTATGCCGACGCTGTGCTGAGTTGTTGAGTGAGGGAATAATTGAACCTTAATTGGAGCAAAAGGACTTTCTTCAACTGTAGCAAGTTTTGTAGATGTTGATGTCTGATCAGTATCAGTATTAGGATCAACAGGCATACCTGTATAATTATAAAATACCTTCTTGTTTTCACCACCCACAATGATAGAACCGTCCATATTAATTTTCGCTGACTGAAGAGCAATCTCTGCGTTTGCTGGAATTGTCATATTAGATGTAATTGAATTCCTAAAAGAATAAGGTTTATTGATATTATCAATCTCACTTGCTAAAACATCCTCATCTTGCTTATTTTTACAGATTATTAGGGACATACTTTATTAATGGAAATATTATATTTGAGATGTAAAAAATATATAGTATATAATATTAATATGACTCATATGAAAAATGAAAAGAACAACAAGCAAAGCAGAAAGAAAACATCTTCAGAAATCTTAGACGTATCACGTCCATCTTATAATCGGGCAAGTATTCCACAACCTCCTCCGAAAATGAAAAATAAAATAAGAGAAATAGAGATCTTTGAGACTTCAAAACAGAAGCGTATAAAAAAAAGGGGTTAAAAATTTTCACGAAATGTAATTCTGTTAAAGGGAAAAAGTAAATTGTTAAAGGGAGGTGTCACATCAAAGTAGGTTTTTAAAGGTGATTTAGGCAATAACCCTGACATAAGATATATTATAGATTTGAATTATATACAAATTTAATTTATAGAACAATATTATATATACAACAGCAAAAACTTCGCTGAATTACAAAACGGGGTTTTTCACATCAAAGACATCAAAATCGCTACTTTGATGATACCCTTCCCTTTAGAGAGAATACTTTTCCCTTTAAAACAATTACTATATTTCTATTTTTCGGGCAAAAACTTTACTCTTTTTTTCTATATGTTTCTTATTTAAGGATATTAAAGCATACATATAGAAAATGGAACAATGGAAAAAAGAAGACGTTTATAAGCATTTAACCGAACAAATCCTTCCTCTTTACGATGATGGGAAATATGATATTGAAAACCCTACAGAAAAAGAAAAAGAGATGATTAAAAATCGTAAGAAAGATGTTAAGAAAGCACTGATTACTATGTTAGATGAAGATTCCCATAAATTAATTGCTCCAAAAAGGGTTTGTAGAGCATTATTATCTTATTATTCTACATACGATCCAAAAAAAGTGTCTGAACTTCGTAGAACAAATAACACATTACAAAAAGAGATTGAAGTATTAAGAGAAAACCTTAAGAGATACGAAAATGATGAGGAAGATAGATGCTATATTTGTAGAAAGAAAATAGACTCTCTCAAACCTATCGCTGCTGAAGAATTAGATAAAGATCATCCATATTTTAAAATCAAAGAACTTGAAGCAGATAAATCACAATGGGTGAAGAAATATACTTCTATGAGCAAAAAGGCACAAGATTATCGCGATAAACTTGATATTATATACAAAGATTGTGAAACTATTCCAAAACCAGAATGGAGGAATACTATGGAACAATTTTCTAAACTTCAGCGAGAATCGGACAAGAAGAAGAACAAACAGAAAAAGAAGAAAAAGAAATGTGTATATGTCACAGAATCTGATACTGAAAGCGATTCAAACAGTGAATAATATAAA
>JAAHTH010001358.1_pt2 | contig 15715 bp, 8 predicted proteins | sample 6116091 | NCBI WGS metagenome assembly JAAHTH01 (sample SAMN13939990, study PRJNA603662) | sponge metagenome | isolation source: marine sponge | host: Mycale hentscheli | place: New Zealand | collected 2006 | reverse complement strand
TGCACCAAACGCTTCCGACATCTGAATCACGGTCAGCTAGAAGACTGAATTTTCACGACGCATCAACAATCGCGTTAGAACCGATATACGAATTAAAGGGGGCAGACCTGAGCGTCTGGGCCTGCAACCAAAGTGGTACTTGCCCCAACAAGATGGTCGCATGGGAACCGCATCAGTTTCCCGCCACATCAAAGTGAAGTTGGCCGTGCTGCTTCTACAGTTTTCCTTTGCGGCTGATCGCCTTTAGATGCGTAATTCAATCTTGTGATTTGTTTGGCTCGAACACTGGTTGCAGAAACCCCTGACTGCTCTGCACCAGCGGCAGGATCACCAGGCTATTGATTCAACGGCCTGTTCTTTGGCCGCTGTGGCGATGGCGGCTTCGGCGATGGCGGTTCTGCAATCGAATCAGGCGGAACGAGACGCGACGGCACTGGAAGCTGGTCGGGACTCGGCGTGATGGAAAGCTGTTTCATCCCCAGATACTGCCGAAGCAAATCCCGCGATGCAGCAAAACCTCTTGCGTACTGAATCGATTCCAAGCTTCCATTACTAACAACACCATCGTAATTACTGATCAAATCCTGCAACTCAGATGCAGGACGACCGAGGTCTACATTTTCAATGATGCGTTGCGGCCCAAGATAATTCAGCCAAACATCACCATCCTCACGTAGCGAGAGTGTTCGCGCCAATGATTCCACTGCTGTGCGAAGACGCTCTGGTAGCGAAAGTTCCAAACGAGACCGACTCGCTGAAATAGCACCATTGCGGAAAGGCTGCCCCACAACCTCCCCGTCTCGATAGATCACACGTGGATATTCACTAATGGGAATATTCGGATAGACAAAACCGGGATAGGCAGGAACAGCAATGACTGGAAATGCCGGTGCAACAGCAACCGCGTAGGGGTAGGGAACCGGAAGTGGAAAAAAGCCCGCAACCGCAGGTAAGGGACGATGACTTCGGTAAACGCCAGCGTTGATTGCCGCGTAAGGAACTCGTCGGCGAGTCCCACGATACAAGGGGAGAACGTCTACCGAAACGAAGGGTGCTCGCACGCGGACCCCACCAGCAGGACCGACAACAACGACTTGCGCTTCTGCGGTATCGAATAGAAATGCAAACTCGACAGAAAACAACAACACTAACACCCAAATGACCGGGCTTACCGAGCACCCTGAGGCGACGGTCGGCATCCATTTTGAAATCAGCTTCATTGCATTGTCCTAGAGGTCAGTGCGACTCACGCGTCACGGCTCATGTTCCGCAACTCAAATCCAGCGTGGCATGACTGACTCGGCACGAACAGTCCACGGAACCTCTAACCGGCACCGTATTCCAGAAATAAAAATCGCGATCGCCGATCAAAGTGGACCTTTCCCGCACCATCGGAGGGGGCCGGCGATGCAACTCGAGCTCCGCATCACTCGAGTTCGTATACTAGTTTCCCGTCTTTCACCGTCCAGAACCGCACTTTTCCGCTTTGCCCCGCAGAAACCAGACTTGTCCCATCCGTCGTGACACTTAGCGAGTAGAGAAAGTCCCCCGATGCATTGAAAGACCTCAAGGACTTGCCGTTAGAACTGTCGTACAGCCTGACTTGTCCATCCGCACAAGCGAGTGCCACTTGATTTGTAGCTTGGATGAAGGCGACTGATGTAATCTCTTTTGAGAAACCAGAAATAGTTCGACGTTGCTCACCAGTCTCAATATTCCATAATTTAACCGTTTGGTCGGCACTTGCTGACGCGATTGTTTGCCCATCGTCTTGCCATGCGATGGACAAGACATGATGGGTATGGCCCTCTAGGGAACGAATGAGTTCACCGCGACGCAAATCGAGCAACCGGATCGTTTTGTCTGCGGCCGAGGAAGCCAAGATTCGACCGTCTGGTGAGAACGATAATCCCAGGACAGTATCGCTATGCACATCGCCAAAATCTCGAACCGGCCTTCCAGTTTGCACATCGAAGACAACAACCTGACCCGATCGACTCGGTGGCCCGCTTCCGACCGCCAATGATTTTCCATCCGGGCTGAAATCCAAGGCAGTGACTCGATCGCTAACGACAGTTGGATCATCGACACTACCAATCGTCCGCTCCAGCACCCAGTTTGACTTAATCGCCCACGATACTGGTGCGGACTGCTGATTGAATCCGATCACCATGCTTCCATGAGTGACCACCTGCAACGGCTGCCTATTTGCCGACAAAAACTCAGCGACCGCGTGTCCATCGCTCAGACGATAAACATCGACACTTCCGTCTTGCCTTGCGGCGACGACCACGTCATCAGGCCCGAGTGCCAAATCACACACTGCATTCCCCGGCGCCGCAACCACTGATTCCAAAGACACCAACCGCTGATCTAACAATTCTTTGCGAGTCGTTTCTGCTTGAATCACCACCTGATGATTTGGAATGGCAACCGCAGCGCGCTTCTGGGCTGCGGTTGCTGTACCCAATGCCTGCTTACGTTTTGCAACTTCTGCCTCACTTTTTTGTTTCGCAGTTTCAGCATCCGTGGCGGCTTTTTTCTGAGTTTCCAGTTCCTTACCTGATTTTTGAGTTATCGTTTCAGCATCAGCAAGCGTCATCTTCGACTGATCAATCTTTGCCTGATCAGCGGCAGCCTCATCTTTTGCTTTTTTCAAAGCGGCATTTGTCTCATCTACCATTTTCTGAATGATGTCTGCCTTGGACTGTGCAGCCACCTTATTTTTCTCGGCTTGCTGCGCGGCCGCAGTCGCATTTCCTGCTTCTTCTAAAGCTTTTTTCAACTCAGCTTTTTGCGTCTCAAGCTGCCTGCTAACTTGATCAACCACCGACTTCTTGCTGACCAAAGTCACTGAAGTCGCTTCGATCAGTTTTTTTGCCGATTCCGTGTCGATGCCCGCTTTGGCGATTTTCGCTTCGGTTGCTGCGACAACCGCCACCGCCTCAACTCGTTTCTTCTCACCTTCAGCTAAGGCAACGACTGCTTTCTGGTGCTCGTCTGTCACCTTTTTTAATGCAGCATCCTCCTTTTCCAGTGATTTCTTTAATGCTTCTGTCTGAGCATTTAAACGAGCCAGGGCACCTTTTTGCCGTTCTGAATCCCGTTTTGCCGAAGCAATCATCAGTGAATCAGCGCGACTTTCACGCACTTTTAGAAGACTTTTTCCATCAAGCTGATTCCAGATCTGGAGGACACCATCAGCCCCGCCTGTTACGATTTTTGACTGATCACCACTGGATTCGATGCAGGTCACGGGGGCACCATGCTCCATTTTTCGAAGCACCTTATTGTCAGCGACATCCACCAATGAGACAGTTCCATTCCCGGATGCAACAGCAACAGCAACAGTGGGTTTGGTCAACAGTGCCATCGCTGTCACCTCGGCCACTCCACCCAAACTTTCCTGCTGCATCTCCAAACCTGAAGAATCTGCTTTCACACGCAAAAGCTGCGGTTGCCCCTCAGGGCTGACCCAGGCAATCAAACTTCCATCAGGTGACCAAATCAGTTCCCTAATAGGCCCCCCTGCATCGTGTTCAAATATTCTTTTTGCAGCGGTGACATCCCACTTTGTGACATGGCCCATCTCGTCCACTGATAAGAGGGAATCCGCTGATTCTGACCAAACCATATCAACCACTCGCTCCGCATTACCCTTGAGCGTGCTTCTAATTTGTTGTTCGCGCAAGCTCCAGACTTCGATATCACCGACCGCATTTACCAAGGCAGCCAGATCCTCTGTTGGATGAACTGCCAACAAACCAACAGCATTGGCGAATGGCATCTCATCGATAGCGAGCTCTTGCGAACTTCGCCGCCAAAGTCTCACCGTCCGAAAACCACCGGTAGCAATAAAATCGGCTTGGGGTGAGACAGCGACTGACTGAATCAGATCAACATCAGTGACCTCACCCACGGTCAAGGAAGGATCCACCAGTCGACCACTGACTTCATGAGTCGCTGTATCCACAACGATCACACGATTGCCTCTACCGACTACTGCAAAATTCCCGTCGGGAGAAAACTTCAGTGAGTAGACCGTTCGAATGGATTCAGGGATCGGCTGCCACTGAATGGCTTCGACCGCTTCTGACCTCTCTACGTTCGCGCCTTGATCGATCCAAAGCTTAAGCAGTCCAAGCTGCTCGGGACTCAATGACTTTGCGCCGACACCATTATCCTCAGGCGGCATCAAAGGATCGTCTCCGCCAACCGCCCGCGTGAACAGCAAACTTTCAGCTGACTTACCGGCAACCAATGCCGTTCCCGTATCACCACCTTTTACAATGGTCTCCAGTGTTTCCATGACCAGGCCTCCTTCCGCTTCTTTCGCGTGATGGCAAGCCAGACAATTCTGTTTCAGCAATGGCAAAATTTCGGAATGGTAATCAACAGGCTTCTCACGTTCGATTTTCGCAACCTGTAACGGCGGTTCCCAAGCATGGGTCTGAGTGATGGACACCGAACTCAACAGGATTGCAAAAACTCGCAGTGTGGGCTGCAAGCAGTAATAACGATCGGTCACAGAACTGAATCGGATCATGGATCAACGACCTGAATAGTCAGATTTGGGGAGGGAATATAAACCGTCAACTGCTGTTCTTTTGCCCCGGCTTTGGCGGCTTCAACTCTCTTATCAGCAGCGATGATTGCTGCCTTGATAGAGTCCAGTCGGGCTGCCTGGGCCGGATCATCATGGAGACTTTGAAGGCGTTTACGATATGCCTGAGCGCGTTCGAGCGCCTGAGCGTTTGGCGTTACCTTGAGTTTAGTTTCCACTTGCAGCCAGAGCGAATAAGTTCCTGGCAAAGCTTTGTCAGAAACACTGACTTTCAATTCCCCCTGATTCTTGTCCTTTGCCACCGTTACATCGGCGACTTTCACTCCAGGCGGTAAATTGCGGGCTCGCAGCACGCATGGCTCGGAACCACCGCCTCGGCGGACGATGGATATGGGAATGCTCACCGTTTCCGTTTTTTTGACTTGAGCTATCTTAGCATCGTCGCTTCGAATGCTAATCGGAGCTATATCACGGTCAGAAACATGAAACGCCAGATCCGCACTGATCCGTGACCGAACGAAATCTCGCCCGGCTCCCCGACCCCAGACTTGAGTGATGGGAGTAGCCGCTACCCTTATCTTTCCATCATCACTTGAACCAATCACCATTACAGTGAAATCAGCTGCCTTGGAATCCTCCGAGGCTTCAAGAGTGATCTGTGCCTCATGCTGGTTCGCCGCCATCACGACCTCGGGTGCAGTCACGCCCGGCGGCAAACCTTCCAAAGTAACTTTGATCGGGCCAACCCAGCCATCACGTCGTGCTGCAATCACGTGAATTGCCTCGGCCCCTCCTCGAAACAATTTGGAACCAAATCCTCGACACTGCTTCACATCTTTATTCGGAAATGCTGCGAAGGCCACAAGATCAAAGCGAGGTACTGGCTTGCCAATATTAAGTTGGAATGCTTGCCGTTGCGACAACATTTTCCCCACATCCATGTCATGCACTAGCAAACGATAATTTGCGTCGTGAGTCGCCGTCCACAAGACAACAGGATCCTTAGTCAACAGACTCAGTGGTTCACTTCCCAGAGCGAAACTGTCATCTGCCTGTGCAACCGAATGATACTTTGACTCGGCATCCTGTTCTGGTTCAATCCGCTGCACGAACAACTTTGCATCTGATGGCTGCCCCACACGACCGGAGACTATCTCAACAGAAATCTGCTCACCTTTCTTTGCCGCGACCTGGAACACCTGACCACTTTGATCGGCAGGAAACCACCATGAATCTTTGGAGGGCAGTTCGACTTCTTGAATCGCATTGGGCTGACTGGCATTCAACAAGCTCACATTGCCACTTTCAAGAGTAATCGCTGAGGGATTCACATGAACTGGCAACCGCCCTGGCACTTGTTCAACCAAGCTGCTTTCAAAATCAAACACACTCGATTCGAATTTTGCATCTCCGGGCCCTACAGCAACGACCAACTGATAGGGATACTCACTGCCGCCCCGGTACAAAAAATCATGAACCATGACCGAGTACTTTCCTGCAGGTAACTTGGCTAGATTGATTGTCGGATCCAACTCATCTGAACCGCGGGCGACAGCTAATGCACGCCCCTCAGAGTCAAGCACCTTAAGCAGGCCAATCATTCGAGAATCAACTCGCCCCGCGAGCAAACAGAGACGAACATCAGTCGTTTCACTTAATTCAAAGCGAAACCAGTCTCGCTGTTCCGTGGTGCAAGACGCATTCACAAATTGCCCCACCGACAATTCGGTTGGGACCTGCGGATTGTGACTGACTGTTGATAACAATTGACTTGCCGCTGAGGTCACAATAAAAACCCGTGGGTTCGAGAGGCCATGTCGCCCTGAAACCCGAACTTCGTAAGCGCCAGGCGGAACAGACGGATCCACGTGGACCCGAAACTTTCCAGAAAGTCCAAGCGGCGAATCTGAAAACGGCAAGGCTGCAATCGTGCGTTGCTTAGCCGTGATACCGGGATTTGAAAACACAAGGGCATCAGCCTCATCCAAGCGATCCCCGGCGACGACATCCAGATCAAAGTCTGTCCCCTGCTGGCCACCGGTACGCGACAGCGCGCGCAGCTCACAAACATGAAACTGTGCGTTTATGGGCCCAGCAAAAACAGCGGCAAATGCGACTAGCGAGCAAAGATTGAAGCATCGCTTTCGTTGACCGTTAATCGCACACCTCAGTGATTGAACAGGAATTCTTTTGAGTTAATCAGTGACCACAGCACATCTTCGAACGCTTCACGTCGGTCCTCCTTTCCTGCAACGTAAGTGAGCGTCGCTTTCAATTCCCGATCATCAGGATTGCGACTGAACGCGATCGAATACAACTCTCGTATTTTTTCTTCATCGGAGCGTTCAGCGTCCGCTGCTAGCAGTGCCGCCCGCCCCTGATCCCCCGCTAATTTGCTTTGTATTTCCTCAGAATTCAACAAATGCAAACTCTGGGAAAGATTAGCTTCCTGCGATCTTTCGCACTCGCAGGCGGTCGTCGACTCTGGCCTCCCAAACACAGTCAAAAAATAGGAAGAAAAACCAGTATCTGGCAAAGCAACGGCCCGAATGCCTGCCGGCATACCAGCAAACTTAGTGGGACTGAGTGTCAAGCGATCGATCGAATCCAGTAAAACCTCGGCTTGAAGACGTTTCGGATAGTAGCGTGAGTAACTGCGTTTATCACCGATATTCTCAGGCAATGCGTCACTGTCAGACTGATAACATCTCGAGGTCACGATTAAGCGGCTCAACGCCTTAAGGTCATAACCGGACTCAATGAATGATTTTGCCAACCCATCAAGTAGCTCTGGATTGGATGGAGGATTGGTGACCCGCAAATCATCTTCAGGTTCAACCAATCCACGCCCCATGAAGTGCTTCCAGTATCGGTTGGCAAGAGCTTTCGCAAAGAAGGGATTGCTTGTGTCGGTCATCCAGTCAGCAAAATGTGTGCGAGGATCATCCTGTGCACCAATCGCAACCTCCTTCGCATCCAGACCTGCCGGTTTCAATGTTTGGCCGGTTTTGGGGTGCCTTGCAGATGATCCCCCCAGCTTCGCGAAAACGACAGGCTCCAGCGGATCACGCCCAGTCTTTTTTGACACCGTTGTAAAAAACGCTGATAACTGAGCATAGTCGGCCTGACTCCATTTTTCGTAAGGGTGATGATGGCATCGGGCACACTGGATCCGCTGCCCCAGAAATAACTGGGCAGCATCCTCAATTCGCTGATTCGTATCAGTAACTTGCTGATACCATGCCACCGGCGGGTGACTCGCTACACTGCCGGACGCCGTAATGATCTCACGCACAAATTGGTCATACGGTTTGTTCGCCGTAATGCTTTCCTTAATCCACTGGTGGAAGGCTACATTCGCAAATCGCAACGCTCCTCCAGTCCGCCGATTGCGCAAAATGGTATTCCATTTCCCAGCAAAGAACTCAGCGTGGTCTTCACTTGCCAACAGGCGATCGATGACCTGCTCACGTTTGTTAGGTGATGTATCTTTCTGGAACTCAACGATCTCTGACACATGCGGTGCCCGCCCGGCAAGATCCAATGTCACTCGACGCAAAAAAGTAAAATCTTCGCAAACCGGTGAGAGTCCAATTCCCAAAGAGTTCAATTTAGCGAACACATGACGGTCAACAGGATTCTCAGGATGCTCAGGAAATGCATCTTCAGTGATGGTTGAATCAGACACAGGGATATCAGCGCGGAACACCGTAACATGTCCTTGGTAGCGTGCCATGACCGCGACATCACCCACGAGATCTTTAAGCTGCACAAGCCCCTTTTCATTGCAATCAGCCATCTCAGAATCATTCGACTCATACACCGCAGCCCGCGTCACGTCCTCCACGCTGCCATCTGAATAGGTTGCCATTACAGATAGCTGCTGACTGGATTCGGAACTCAAACGCCGATGCTCTGGCATGACCTCAATGGAAACCACCTGTGGTTCATCATCACTTCCGTAGGGCATGCCCTGAGATATCCAACGCGACAAAATACGATATTCATGACTTTCGACGTCAAGGCGTTTACCGCCACCATGCGGCGAGGTGTTCACTGATTTCTGCAGTAACAAACTTTGATCAGGTGACGCCGGTGAGAGCCTGCGTCCGCGCGACTCTCGAACCAAATGCTCATAATCTTCTCTCGGCTCGAAACCAAGTAAAGAAAGTTTGAATCCATTCTGCCCAGCAAGTTTGCCATGACAACCTCCACCGTTGCAGCCCAGTTTCGTGAAGATAGGCACGACACGTCCGGGGAAGCTAATAGCAGCTTCGTTACCTGTATTCTCAACACGAACCTGCAACTCAACGGCTAGACCATTCGCATGCTCGGCTGTGACCGTAGCTTCTCCATCCCGCAGCGGAATGAGCATCGCATCGCTCACCCGAACGACGGCAGTTTGGTCCACGCGAAACGTCACCAAGTGAGTCACATCGCTGCACAATTGGCCGGCCAACTGCAGAGAAACCACGAGTTGCAATCGAGCGTCCAAGCCTGATAACGTGAAACCGTCTCCTGGCTTGACATTATCAAACATGAGGGTCGGCATGGCAGGCGAATCCACTAGCGCACTTGATTCTCGCGATTCTGCCTCTGTCGTAGCCGCCGTGTCAGCCGCCCAAACTTTGGTCAGCCCAGTGTTGGGTAGCCCAAAGGCCAGAAAGATCGCCGCGATCAAGTGGAATAGGCGAGTGTTCAGCCCCGGTGGTTGCATGGCCCTAACGATGAGACAAAGTCGGCGCAAGACTGGAAGCACCTGACGCTTTCGTGCCTTCACGTTCCTAGGGGAAACTAATTCCATCAAACGCTCGCCTTTTTTATTTGAACACACAACAGTTTGTTGGAACGCACTAAATCAACTCACGAATCGGTTCATGGTCAACAAGGTACTGAGGACGCCCCGTTGGATCTGGGATGGTGACCGTCGCGGTATCAATTCCGAGATTATGGTAGAGCGTCGCCATCACCTCCTGCATGTGCACCGGTCGTTCGGCAGCCTCTTCCCCCAACCGATTCGTAGCCCCGATTGCCTGCCCCGTGCGCATGCCTCCGCCAGCCAAGTAGGCACAACTGACCTTATTCCAATGATCACGGCCTGCCTTGTCGTTAATTTTTGGTGTGCGACCAAACTCGCCCCAGACCACGATGGTCACATCATCGAGCATACCACGCTGTTCAAGATCTTCGATTAACGCGCTAAGACATTGATCCAACTTCCCACCATGATCCCGAACCAGATCGAAGTTCGCGCTGTGACTGTCCCAGCGACCATAGCTCAAACTTACAACCCGCACACCAGCCTCGATCAGCCGCCGAGCCATCAACAGTTGCTCATTGCACGTGGGCGCTCCATCATATTGATATTGATAGGGTTTCCCATCTCCGTAGCGCTCTACAATTTTCGGGTCCTCTTTGGTGAGGTCCAATGCATCAAGCAACTTGCTACTAGTGAGCACATCAAGAGCCCTCTGTCCAAAGACATCCATGCCAGCCATAGCACCGGAAATGTCAATGTCTCGACGCATTGAGTCGAGACTACTGAGCAAGTTGCGCTGATTAATCAAACGCTCGATGGTGATTCCGTTGCGCTTCATGTTTTTCATCCCTGGCCCATCAGGCTTGAAAGGCGTATAGGCCGCACCCAAGAAACCCGGGTGCCCAGAGTCGGACCACGGCACATGCTTTGTTGGCTTTGCGAGCCCGATGTTGGGAGGTACCGAAGCATCAACAGGGCCAAACAGCTTGGAGACTGCCGACCCAATCGCAGGACGTCCGCCAATACTTTTCAAGTCTTTGTTATTCCAGCCAGTCAGGCACTGAAAGGCGTCGTGACCACCAGCGCAACCAACCACACTACGGAGCACCGCCGCCTGATCCATTTTCGCCGCCAACTGCGGGAATACTTCACAGATCTCTATCCCCGGCACATTCGTCTTGATCGGTTTGAACTCGCCTCGAACTTCCGAGGGAGCCTCAGTCTTGATTTCCCACATGTCTTGATGTGGCGGCCCTCCACCAAGAAAAATGTTGATCACCGCCTTATGGGAACTGCCCTTTCCGGCGGCAGCTTCGGCTCGCATCAGGTCAGCCAAGGTGAATCCACCTGCACCAAACGACAAACCTCCAATTTTCATGAAACCCCGACGCGAGATACCATCACAGCAACGGCTCTTTGGGCCAAGAATCGACAACATGAGCAGTGACGCCTAGTTGGAGTTCGAAAGGGTGAGGGAGAGTCAAACGACTGCATAAGGTGGGTGAAAACGCCGCTTCGCACACGACAAAGCGACGCATTCCGGTCTAACAGTATAGCCACCGGACAGATTATTTGGCAAGCTTTCATGTCCATGGTCCGCAGAAAGCTCTCGCATAGCAAGAACCGCATTTCGCTGGGATTACGGACAATTTGCTGGCTTTTGACAAAAGAATCCCAAACTCAGTCATGACAACGATTTCCACCGTAGCACAGCTGGACGAAATGATCACACGCCCCTGCGAGCGGGTGAAAGAAACGCTTCGCAGGTGCCCGGGCCGCATCACGGTTCTTGGTGCTGGCGGGAAGATGGGGTTTCACCTGTGTCGCATGCTGCAACGAGCACTCGATGAACTGGGGCGCAAAGACCAACTCTTGGCAGTGTCTCGATTCTCTAGTGTCGGGGCAGAGCAACCGTTTCAGCAAGCGGGAATCGCCACGCACACCGCGGATTTGAGTCAAGGGCCACAGGTACGCTCCATCCCCACAACGCCTTTTGTTTTTTTTCTTGCCGGAGTGAAATTTGGAACGGCAGACAACCCCGAGTTACTAACGAAAATGAACTCGGAAATGCCCAAATTGATCGCCGGACATTTTTCCGACTCAGCGATCGTCGCCATGTCCACTGGCTGTGTTTATTCGTTTGCCGATCAATCCAGCGGTGGTTCAAGAGAAACCGATCCGACTGACCCACCTGGTGAATACGCACAATCTTGCCTTGACCGCGAAACTGCCTTCGTGAATGGATCGTTATCACATCACACGAAATGCTGCCTCATCCGCCTGAATTATTCGATCGACTTGCGGTATGGAGTACTGTTGGACATTGCACAGCACGTGTGGGAAAATCGACCCGTCAATATTGAAACGGGGTATGTCAACGTGATTTGGCAAGGCGATGCCATCAAGCAAATCATTCAGGCAGCGACCCTTACCGAGTCACCACCCCAGGTTATCAATGTCACAGGTTCCGAAATACTCAGCGTGCGTGACATCGCAACCGGATTTGGTAAACGCCTCGACCGCGTCCCAAAATTTTCAGGTCTCGAGTCACCAAACTGCTGGCTTAGCAGCAATGCAAAAGCATGTGAAATGTTTGGACAACCTTCAACCAGCATTGAACAAATGATGGATTGGACATCGGACTGGATTTCGACTGGTGGCCCAACGTTAAACAAACCGACACACTTCCAAAATCGGGACGGAAACTACTAGCGATGGACTCTTCATTGCAGGCACAACTTCAGGAAGGAACCGTCATCCCAGCGAGCCCCCTGGCTTTGACAGAGGACCGCCAATGGTCATCCCTGCACCAACGTGCGCTCACGCGATACTACTATGACGCAGGTGCCGGCGGGATAGCGGTAGGAGTCCACACGACTCAATTTGCAATCCGAGAGCATAATCTTTACGAGCCAGTTCTCTCCTGTGTTGCGGAAACAATCAAACAGCGTCAGAAGACCAATCGACGAACATTTCTTCAAATTGCTGGCATCTGCGGAGATACGCGGCAGGCATCTGAAGAGGCCCACTTTGCAAAGTCAATTGGATACCACGCGGGCTTGCTGACCACTAACATCATCCGGGAAAAATCTGAAAGCGAGATACTGACACACTGCCACACCATCGCCGACATCATTCCCGTGTTCGGTTTCTATCTTCATCCCGCTGCTGGTGGTCGATTGTACTCGCACCAATTCTGGTTGGACTTCTGTAACATCCCAAACGTCGTCGCCATCAAAATCGCCGCATTCAATCGCTACCAAACACTGGACGTTGTCCGCGCCGTCATTGCGTCTGGCCGTGATGACATTGCGTTATACACAGGTAATGACGACAACATTATCAACGATCTGTTAACGCCTTTTCATTTCGAGGGTCAGCAAAGATGGATCGTAGGCGGATTACTTGGACAATGGGCGGTTTGGACACAACAAGCCGCTGCCATGCTTGAGCAAATCAAACAGGTAAGACACCAGCACACAATTCCCTCCCACTGGCTCACCGCCAACGCTTCTTTGACCGACGCCAACGCAGCCATTTTCGATGCCGCCCACGGATTCTCCGGTTGTGTCCCCGGTGTCAACGAGATGCTCAGACGCGTAGGACTACTGCCTTCTAACCGCTGCCTCGACCCGACGGAAACCTTATCGCCCGGCCAATCGTCCGAACTGGATCGGGTCACAGCAGATCAAAAAACGGATGATCAATTCATTTCCCAAAATCTTGATGGCTGGCTAACGGGGAACTAATCGCCAAACCATGATTTCCTGCTGCCCCTGCCAAACCGAACGATATGGCAAGTCGGCACATAAACACACTCGAGAAACAGGGCAACCAACAAGTGACACCTGTAACCGAAAAAATTACTTAAGGTTAGTTGTCACAAAAATAGGATTGCTCACCACAACGGGCGGACGCCGCCCATATCGCTTTCCCATCACCCGACCAAGCTCCATACGCTCACCAATTGCGGCAACAATCACGAACGACTCACCAGGCAAAGTAACGCCGAGATGCTGATCAAACTTAACCACCCCGTTACCAAAATCCTGGGGGTGAGTTTTACGCGTCCGTGACAACTCAGGCTGCATCTCACCATTCACAAACACCTCCACGCGGTTCACATCCATCCAATTGGCACACTGAACCTTGATTGCGACTTTGGCACCTGCCCCGTCAACAGTAACGCTATCACCGATTGCCGCAGGTGCCTCCAAGCCTGGGTGATGAAGTTGCACGGTCATGAATGGCCCCGTGGACATGATCACCTGACCTTTTTCCAGTCGATCAACCATTTCAGCTGTCCGGATTTTTGCAGGTTCATCGGTGCTGCTACGGACCCAATTCCGCAACCATCCACTCCCATTCCAATTGTAGTGGGCATCAGTATTCACCACGCCCGGAATTCGTCGTCCCGACTTCAGTAATTCCATCCACGGGAGAATCCGTTGTGTTCCGGGTCGCTTCATTGCTTTAACCTCTTCGCTGGTCATGAAGATATTCTCGGGTGGATGAACTTCCATGACATCCATGAAATCGAGCATTTTTGCGAAACCACCATCGGGATTCCCATCCAGATCGCGATCCTCCACAAGTTGGCGCACGTTGGGGTGATTGGTTTGCACCAGCTTGTCCGAGTTGTCATCCCACATTGCGAGTCTCGCTATCTGTGTGACAGGATTACTGCTGGTTTTTGGACCTCCACCATCCTGACTGTAGGGCTTCCATTTCAGTGGAAATGCGTTTTGGTGATTGAGCGGTAAAGGTGATCCGGTCAGTTCCATCCCTGTGCACGTTGCCATGAACGCTTGCGCTCCGAGCTTTTCCAGCTGATCATCATACGATTCGATTCGCTGATGTTCGGTGCATGGTGCGAAATCAATCTGTTCACAAACCAGATTCTCGACTCGGCCAAGCTGATCCGACGTATTATCACCAGAGGGACTGCTATGACTATGCAACTCAGCACTGACCCATCCCGTTGTATCGACAACGCGTTTCAGCGTCGCCCTGACGGTTCGCTGCTGCCCTTGTGCAATCTGAATTTTTTCGAAAACGGCATCATACTCTGGGCCACGACTCAGCAATAAATCATAAGTCCCAGGTGGAAGTGATCTGACAAACTGACCATCAGCACAATAAACACAGTTACCAACAGCTCCACTCTGGCTCTCGATACCGAAGACGGGATCAGGCGTCATATTACCATCTTCATCCTTAGCTCCGTAAAAACTTGCCTTGCAAGGAATTGGTTGACCATCCTCCGACACAACCGTGACTTGCACAGTGGTCGCTGCTCCAAGCTTCAACGCAAATTCACTTGATTCTGAAGTAACTTTGATGTCTGCCTCGACTGGCAGATGTCCGATAGCTTCACCGCGTACGCGGTACTGGCCTGGTGGCAGATGAACAACCGATTTTCCATCTGCAGCTGATCGCCACTCGCAAGGTAATTCAAGTGAGCCAATACTGCCGGCAATCACACTCAATTTAATACGTGGATGCTCACCGACAGCCCCAGACACACTGAAACGCTGCGCCTTTGCTCCCGATGTCAGCCCCCAAAGATCCAACGGTGAACTCGCAGCATAAATACGCGTAATCCATTGAACACGGTTCTCACTACGTTCAGCCGCATCCGCACCGTACTTAAGCTGACGGTTCCTTCCACTCGCAGACCACAGAGGTGTCTTCGTACCTAAGGTAGCCTCAAACCCATAAGTCTGCCGAAAGTGCTCATCCTCGCAGTAACCCGTCGTTGTTTCCGCGAGAGTTCCAACCACAAATGTCGTGTCAGCTCGGACACTGTCTGCCGCTGTCACTTTGCTGACATCTTCACCAGTCACGGTCTTAATCACGGTCAGATAAGGATCACCGTCTCTAAGTTGATATTCAATGGTCGCCACTGTTTCATTACGAGCGGTTGCTGCCGTCGAACGACAACGCCAAAACACACCACCGCCATCCAAATCACCTGTCTCAACCAATCCGTTATCAAAAAACTGATACCGTCCAGCCAGGGGATAGTAACAGCTCAGTTGATCTGATTCAGCATCCAACCGTGTGAAGTCAATGATACAGGCACCCACGCTTCGCACGGTCATATTGGCGTGACGGTCGGCGTTGGGGCGTGCAATCACTGCTACAACTTGATCGTTACGCAACACGTAATCGCCATCGATCCAATCGATTTCTTTTCCCCGCATAGGATGCCGTGACCCCTCACCAATTTGCTCGACACTGGCGCCTCCAGCAGGCGACTGAAGCATCAAAAACACCCCAATCCACGTCATCAGGATCCCACGTAACAAATGCAATTCGCCAAAAACGTTCATCATTTCTCTGTCTCGATAAATACAAATTCATCAGGTGGATTGCCACTGGCCTGCACA
>JAAHTH010000894.1_pt1 | contig 15724 bp, 10 predicted proteins | sample 6116091 | NCBI WGS metagenome assembly JAAHTH01 (sample SAMN13939990, study PRJNA603662) | sponge metagenome | isolation source: marine sponge | host: Mycale hentscheli | place: New Zealand | collected 2006 | reverse complement strand
ATACTACAACTAATACCACAGGAAATAATACAACTAATACCACAGGAAATACTACCACTAATACTGTTGGGGATGTTAAAATAAATATGGACGATGGTGTCAAAGATAAATGGGTACTATTTAACAATTCAATACCATGGGGTAAATTATTCCAAAAAGGTAATAAATTTGCCATAAAAGCGGACAGTGGTTCTAGAATTGCAAGACGTGGTGGTGATAGGCTTGGTGATGGGTATATTGATAGATATATAAAAAATCCTAGAAATAAATTACCTAAAGGATTAGTAGACGCAATAGTAAAGGCAAATGATAAGGGTAGTGCAAAAGTTAAAAATGATGGTAAGACTGTAATATTCACAATAGATTAATTTTTCAATATGGGACACACAATACTAATAACAGAATCACAATATTCAAGAATCTTTTTACAAGAGAATTTCTTTAAAGGTTTTTTAAATGAACAAGTAACACCTAAAGCCAACGCTGGAGAAATACAAAAATTTTTAAAAGATTTAGGGTATTATAAAGGTAAGGTTGATTGGGATTTTGGTGATTCATCTGCTGAGGCATTTGCAAAATATTATGGGGGTGCATCTTTAGGTTGGGTTAAAACATTAAGACAACTTTATGATGAATTAAAGGCAATGAGATTCCCTGTAGGTAACACTTTTGGTTTTGGACCTAAAATGGCTAAAGTAATTTCCGATTTAATTGAGAAAAAAGAAACAGAAAAAACAAAAGTAACACCTAATGCATTAAGAAATATAGGTAAATGGCCCTACGAAAGTGTATTAAAAAAGTTAAATGTTAGTGAAAAAGAAGTAGAAGCGTGTAAACCTTGTACTAAACCTTTGACTGATGATGAACTTTTAGAATTTTGGTTTGGACCTAAAAAACCAGAAAAGTCTATGAAACTTTTTGACCCTAAAACAATGCCTAGTTGTATGGCGTGTCATAAGTTTGTCGGTCCAAATGCACTAACTCAAAAAGATGATCCAGAAGGATTTAATTATTTTCAAATGATGATGAATTCTACTAATCATTTAGATGATAAACTGGCGGATATAGGGAATTGGATTATAAAATATAAACACGAAATTATAGATGTTTTAGCAATTGCTGCGTTATTTATACCAGTACCAGGATTAAACATTGCAATTTCTTTAGCTTTAGAAGGTGTTAATGCTGGATTATATTTTTCAGAAGAAGATAATACTATGGGGTTTGTTTCATTGGCTTTTATGTTAATTCCTGCAGTTGGTCCAGTCTTAAGAAGAATAACTGGAAAGGGTGTTAAAAAAGTTCATAAAATAATCACTACCGGAAATAAAATGGCGAAAAATGGTAAAAGTAGTAGTGAAGTATACGAATACGTTGCTAAAAATGTAGATAATTTGAGTCCAGATGAAAAAGAACTACTGGACTTAACATTAGAAAATGCAGACAAATTTGAAAAGTATTTAAATATGTCAAAAAGAGAATTTCAAAGAGAAGTAAAGAAAGATTTTACTGAGTGGTCAATAAAAAACGCTACTAAACAATATGGTTTTAAAAAAGGTAGTAAGTTTTTTCAGGAAATGTTCAATCCAACTTTATTTGAGAGGTATATGATTGCTGGTTTTGCTTTAGGTTTGTTAACTTTAGAAAAAACAGGTGGATTAGCAATTATTGTAGGTGGTGTAATGAAACTATTAGTTAAAGGAGGGTTAATTGATCAACCACTTACTGATGAAGAAATTGTTGCAATGGAAGAAGGTATCGTTGAAGGTATAGATATAAGTAAATATGATTTAGATAGTGTAAATGTTGAGATAAGAGATGGAAATAATATTCTTACAATACCAGAAAAAGATCAAGAAAAGATTTTATCTTCTATTGAAAATAGAGTAAAAGTATATGTAGACACATTAAATACTTTACCACCATCCCCTAATAGAGTTGATGTACTAAAATTACCATTAGATAAACAAAAATCATTAGTAAAAAAATTAAAATCCGAAGGAATTACATTTGATAAAGAATTAAGGAATTTTAGAGTTTATAAATGGGCAGAACTATGTAGTAAAAAAACCAATAAAGATAATATTACGGTAGATGTTGTGGATGATGAAAAAGAAGAGTGGTTAAGTGATAGAATATTAAATGACAGATATATTAAATCACCTAAGTTAGGTAGTAAATATGAATATGCTGCAGATGAAAATGGTTTTTGGTATTATAAATCATTAGAAGATAATAGTACTTGGAAACCAGTTACTAATTGTGGTGCATTACTTAAAATTGAAACATTGTTAGAAAAACAAGTTGATCCCGATATAGATACGGAGGAGGAAGTCCAAGATGAAATACTAGATAATTTATTAAAATTTTAAAGATATGAAAAAGATACAAACGTTAAATGAAGAAATAAAAAGAATGAAATCTTTATTCGGTGAAGAAAGATTATATGGTAATTTAGTAAAAGAAAATAAAATTTTATTAAAAGAACAAAGTTATAAGTCACTTAAGAAAATATGGGATGATGTTGCAGAAGCAGTATTAAAAGGTAGTAGAAGAGAAGTAACTTTTGGTAAAGGTTTGGGTAGTATAGATGCACCTAGATTATCTATAAAGAAATCAAAAAGTGGTGATATTAAATGGTATAAAGGTGGTGTAGAGATTGAACCTAATATTAAAAATTTAGTAACTAATACTACAAATAGAAAAATAAGAACGAAAATTAATGCGCTGGTTGATGGAAATGATTTAGATAAGTTTTTTGGTGGTGAGGGATTATATGACATATATGATGATATTTTAAAAGATTTACAATTACAAAAAGTAATTGATGGCAATAAAGCGGATGAACTTTTGGCTTCATTTAAATCTGCGAATGTTTCGAAAAAAATGCAGAGTAAGTTTTTTGGGGATGATAAATCAGAATTTTTTACTGGAGTTGTTAGTATTAAAGATTTAAAAGATGTTCATCCTGGAGTAGGTGAATTAATGGATGATATTCCTGGTTTGGAGAAAAAGATAGAGAAAATACTTAAACAAAGTAAAGATCATGAAATCTATGATTCAGAAATCGTAGAGTTAGCTAGGTTTTTTCAAGGAAAAGGAGGATTTAAAAATGATGGAGGACAAGTTGCTTATTACTTAGATGAGGCAAACGGTGAAATTAGATTTGTTGTTGATAAAGGTCACCCTTTAAGTACTAATACAGGTGATATTAAAAAAACATTTAAAACAAACCTTCAAGACCCCAACAAAATAAATGTTACTGTTGATTTAAAAAACATTTCACAAAAAGACTTAGATTTGTTGAGGAGAAATTTACCTGATGCTAAGGTTCCTGACATTAAAGACATCCCCACAAAAAGCGTATTTAAGACACAAGATGACTTAATGGATTATGATGATTTAGCAGATATTCAAAAACAAATCGATGATATTGCAGATGATATCATAAAAAGAGGTAAGGATGGTGATATAATAACTACTAAAGTAGGAAAATTTAAGAATCAAATAGAAAATCTGATAACATCGACATTAAATAACAAAAAATTTCCTTTGGTTGATTATTTTAAAGAAGCATTTTCAAAAAAGTTTAGAAGAAACTTTAACGTTAAAAGTTGGAAAAGTGAAGGAGCAGGAATAAACCCAATTCTTGATAGGGTGTTAACCGATAAAGAAAAGGGTTATCTTGATAGTTTTTATACTGTAAAGAATGCTGGTGATAACAGAACTCCTTTTATTGATGCAGAATTAGATCCTGATTTAATAAAAAAAGGTTACACTGAGGGTATGATACACCCTAATGCGGTGTTGAAAGACGATTATTTAGATTTGATGTATGCAAGACTAAAAGTTCCGTTAGTGAAAGTTAGAAAAGTTTTTTATAGTAAACATCCTGATTATCGTACAACTATGAAAACTGTTGGGAGGACTCTTAAGAATACTGCATTCTTTATTCCTCTTGGACCATATGAATCTATATTTATGCAGGTTTGGGGTGCAATAACTCAAACGGTACTTAGAATCTGTTTTACTGGTACTATTAATAGGATATTAGCGGGAGATATGTTAATTGACACCGCTTATGCGATGTATAGAGCTTCATGTTATGATGAGGTAGTGAAAAATATACGAAGTTTTTCAGGTTTAAGTAATGAAACTAAAGATACATTATTAGGTAAAAATGTTGAGGTGACTAATAATGATGGTTCAACGACACCTGTATCAGCTGCGGCATCTTTAAAACCTATACTTAATTTAGTAGGACAATTGACTTATGATGTAAGTGGTACACCCCCAAAATACGCACCAGTAGATGTAACTAATATTGATGATAGTATGTTAACTATAATAGATGTGTTTAGTAAAGACAATAGAAAAATAACAAATGAAAAGTTTAAAATAAATACCCTTAATCCCAAAAATACTGGTGGTGACGGTTGGAAACTTAAGTTATATAATAATAATAATGCACTTGAAGTTTATGTAGATAGAGATGGTAATTTATGTTCTAAGGAAAACTATTTAGATAAAACTAAATGTACTACTTACCATTTTAGTTTAACATGTGGTAGTTTTAATGACTATTATCAAGATTGGAGAGATAGTGTAGATATTGAAAAAATAATTGAAGATATGGGGATGGCGGTATTATGGTCTATATTTGTAGAACAGAAAAACATGCAAGACCTTATCATTGAAAAGTCTAGAGAGATAACTAACGACATTTATAAAGATACGGTTGAATCTTTAGATGTTGATGGTGATGGTAAATTTAATGTAGTTAAAGATGGTAACGAAGCAATCGATAAGGCGAAAAGGTCATCTGAAAGAACATTAGGTGGTGGTAGGTCAGGATCACAAAGTGATGAGGAATTTTAATTATTAAAATGTTACTATAGGATACTTTACTAATTTTATTTAACCTTTATATTTATATAAAAACGTTTTAAATGGAAAATAACACATCAAACCCAATGTCGGCTACTTATGTACCAGAAGAGTATCAAGTACCATATGATATAATAGAATTACCTTCACAGGGACTTCTTTACCCAAGTAAAAAAAGTAGTGTTAAGGTAGAATACTTAACCGCTATGGATGAAAGTATTTTAACTTCACCTAATATCATTGCAAATAATAGAGTAATAGAGGTATTATTAGAAAGAAAAGTAAAAGATTTAGGTTTTGAACCCGAAGAATTATTAGAAGGTGATAGATTAGCAATTTTAATATTCTTAAGAGTTACCGGTTTTGGGGAAGAATATAAACAATTAATTTACAATAAAAATAGTTCAAAGTGGGAAGAAGGAACTGTTAATTTAAGTGAATTAAAAAACAAACCACTTAAAGTAAAACCAGACAATGATGGTTTATTTGATTATATTTTACCTATATCTAAAAAGAATATAAAATTTAGATTACTTACTGCAAAGGACGTTAGTGAGATTGATTTGTTAGATGAACAATTAATGTCGAGAAATAATACAGATATTTCTACTAAACCTATATTAACATTAGAAAGACATATTATGAGTTTAGATGGTGAAAAAGATAAAATTAAAATCTCTAACACTATTAAAAACTTAAAAATAATGGATACTAGATCTCTTACTAAATATATAGAAGAGATTACTCCAGGAATAGATTTAAATACGGTTGCGCGGACTCAGGGGGGAGAGTCCGCTCCTACATTTCTTAAATTCAACAGATCTTTTTTCTGGCCTGAACTCTGATTATTTAAATTTTCTCCACAAAGAAATAAATTTATTAGTAAAGGTAGGTAACTTTAGTTGGTCTGACTTAATGAGAATGCCTACTTTTTCTCGCAGGATATTTCTATCTGAATATAATAAAAAAGATGAATAACTAATTTTTTTATTATTAATTAATATTTATATAAAAAAGTATTAATGAAATATATCATTACAGAAGAACAGTTAAAAATTCTAGAACAAAGTCATTCTAGAGAAATGGAATATCAAGAAGCTAAACCAGTAGTTGATACTGATAGTGGTAAAAGTACTTATCCAGTATTTTCATGTGTAGAATATGAACCGATAAATATGGGGGCTAATGGAGATAAGAAAAAAATTTTTCCAAAAAACTTACCTCGAGACGTTTCTTATACTTGGGAAAAAGGAGGAACAGAAACTGTGGGAGGAACAGGAGTTACGGTTAACAGAGTTGTACAATTAATTTTTTATAAGTATAAAGATAACATTACAAGAGAGTATAGTCCTTGGTTTAAAATAAGAGGGAAAATAGAAGTTGATGGTTATAAAAAGAAGAAATTTTTAATTTCTGATTTAAATAACACTTTTAAGTGTGGTGCAAATTTTGATTTTAAAGCGGATTTAAAATCAAATACACCTATAATCCAATTAAATAAAGATACAACCACTACAAATGATGGTACTTTTGAAAATTTACCGACAACAGGGACTTTTTCAACATTAAACAGTTTAGGTGATTTAATTTCTAAAATTAAAATAAACGCAGTGGGGTTAACACCAGAATAAAAAAATATTATGAAATTACTAAACAACATAGAAAAAATTAATGAAGATATACTATCCATTAATAAAGATATAAATAAGTTATTAAGTGAACAAGTAAGAACAGGAAACCCTATATTAGATTTTTTTATTAGAAGAAAAATTAGAGATATTGTTATACCTGATTTAGATAAAGATAAGGATAAACTTAGTAAAGAAGTAAAAGACTGGTTAGATTCAGATAAAAAAGAAAAAAATGTAGACGATGTTGTTGATGAAATAAAAGACAATTTAGGTATTGAGAAAAAAGGAACGGAAGAAGAATTAAAAAAGATGATTGAAGATATCGTTGATAAACAAGAAAAACTAATTCGCGACTTACAAAATGATTCCAAATTTAATACTATAAGAATTGATTTTACAAATCCGGTAGAGTTTGATGTTAGAAAAGGTAAATCTCAAGGTAAAAAATTAAAATTAGAGGGACAAAAAAGTTTTGATGTTTATAGTGTAGAAAAGAAAGGAAGTAAAACTAAGATATATTTTAATTATGAAACAAAAAAACAAAATTGGTTAAGAGATAATAATATATTATTTAGTATTCTAATAAAAAATCCTGAACCTGGTGAAGATTATAGTAATGTTAAAGTTGATATTGCCTATGTTGATGATAGTTCATTAAGGTCTGGTGATATTAAAATAATCGATGAGAAAATTTTAACAAAAAGAGCATTAATAAAAATAAAAAGATTATCTTAAAAAATACGTGTTATTATGGCTACAGGAGATGAAGGCGAGTTAAAGAATAGGATAAAAAAAATAGAGGATGCGTTAAATAAAATCGACCAAACCAGTAACCCAACTGATAGGAGTCAACAAATTCAACAGTTAGAGGAGTTAATTAAAAAAACTAAAGAATACTCAAAAACAGTTACTGATAGTACAACAAAAGAAGCCTTAGATAAACAATTAAATGACTTAACAAAAACTAATTCTCAATTATCTTCAATGCTTTTGGTTAATAAGGGTATTGTAGGTACTTTTAAAGATATGGCTAAAAGTAGTAGAGATTTTACTACAAGTACTTCTGAATGGTTTAAAAAAGGGGAAGAATTAGCACAAAAATATAATGAAGTAGCTAAAAATATTGGTTTATCAAGTCAGAAAAGTAGTGTATTATCACATAATTTTAATAATTCCGTAGCCGCAGCACTGAAATTAGGTTTAACACTAGATGATGTTCAAGAGATGTACGATACAATGGCGGAAACCACTGGTAGAATGAGGATATTAGGGGTTGAGGAAGCGGAAAGCATTTCAAAAGTTGCTGCTGGTACATCTTTACATGCCAGTGAGGCAACTAAATTAGTAGAACAGTTTGATTTAATGGGAATTTCTGCAGAAAAAACCGCATCAATTATTAATTCTACTATTGGTTCTGCAAAAGAGATGGGTTTAAACTCAGGAAAAGTAGTTAGAGTTTTGAGTGAGAATATGAAAACTATGCAACAATATAGTTTTGCTGGTGGTGTAAAAGGGATGACTGAAATGGCAAAACAAGCGGTTAAAATGCGTATTGATGTGGGTGACGTATTACAAATGGCTGATAAATTTTATGAACCTGAAGCTGCTATTGAAGCAGCAGCAAACTTACAAATGTTAGGTGGTGACATTGCAGAAGCATTTGGTGATCCATTTGAAACTATGTATTTAGCTCGTAACAAACCAGAAGAATTGGCTAAAAAAGTTGGGGAGATGACTGAAAATATGGTTACCTTCAACGAACAAACTGGTGAGTTCGATATGCCAGCAGAAGCCAGAATGCAATTACAAGCAGTTAGTAAAGAATTAGGTATCGGTATGGATAGTCTTACCGAAATGACACGTCAAGCATCTAAAATTAAAAATATTAAGATGAATGTTTCAGGTAATATCTTAGATGAAAATATGAGAGAAGGTATTGCTGGTATGGCTAGAATGAAAGATGGTAAGTGGGTTGTAGACTTTAAAGAAGGTGGTAAAAATATGACTAAATCTATTGATGAGTTGACTTCAGAACAGGCTAAATTAGTAATGGATCAGGAAAAACAGATGAATGATAAATCTGAAAAAGACTTTTTATCTGAAATTGCGTATAATACACAAACTTTCACAGAAAGTATGAAAAATAGACAAGAAGGTAGAGAATATGGATTTGCTGGTAAAACTGATGTATATGAAACCACTATGGACGGATTCCTAAAAGAGACAGTTGAGTCTGCAGATAGATATGCTACTAACTTATTTGGTGCACTAGATAAATCTATTGCAGATGGTGGTGGTATGAAAAATGTAATGGAAAAGGCATTTGGTGTTGGTTCAGGAACTGGTGAGAATGTTATTACCGAAGGTTTAAGAACTACATTTGGTACAATGACAAATGCGATAGTAGAAGGTGTAGAGGGTGGTGAATTTAAAGTTAATAGTTTATCAAGTAAAGTTAATGATGCTAAATTATTTGTTGGTGGTGTATTCGGTAGTAATGCAGAAGATTTATCTATTGATACGGGTGGTAGTACAGTTGTAACAGGACCCGCAGGTACGTTTACTATTGATAAAAGAGATGAATATTATGGTAAAGACGGTTCTTTTGTTGCAGGAACTAACTTAGTTAAAGGTGGTGGTGGTGCTGGAGGTGGTTCTGGTAATGTAGGTGTATTTGGAGAAATTAAAGTAACAGGACCTGCAGGTGCAATCGCTTCAATTAACGCTTCTGAGTTGAAGAAAATGATTATTAATCAAATAAATCAGACTGAAAGAAATGGTGGTGTAACATCTGGAAAACAGATGGTTGATAATGGTTCATTATCTGCAAAACCTGGATCGTAAAAATTAATTCTTATTTACTATTGACTTATTGAATTAATTTCCTTATTATTACAAGGACCAGACCTTTAAAACAATAAATAATTAAATAACTAAAACAAGAATAAATATAATAATATTTCTTGAATATATAAAGATCATAATAATTTTCCTGGAACTTGTAATTTAAATATTTATATATAAAGTATAAATATGCCGGGAATATTAGATTATAATAAAGTACTTGAAGGTTATGGACCTTATAGTACATCAGAATTTAGACAAGGTTTACTAGAAAGAAATTTACCACCACCAATTACACATACACTTATGGAGGGTGGGTTAACTTCTTATTTACAAGATTTAAATAAACTTATTTCTTTTCCAACAAACGCGGCAAGTGAAAATATCCCAATACATTATGATGAAAATGAAACATTATTTCCTTTAGGTGAATTTTATAGGGATACACAAAATGTTAATTTAAACACGTTTGTACCTGAAAATGAAGAGTATGTACCATTTAATATTGTTGTACCACCTAATTTGGGTACACCAATACCTTCATGGGGTGGTGTAAGGGTTAGAACTACATATCCTGCATATTATAATGAAGATAGTTTCGATTTAATAAATAAAGGAGATAAAAAAGGAATTCAATATCCTTATTCAGTAGTAGACAACTTTAGAAATTTAAATTTAAATAAAGAATCATCTTTAGGTTTAATAGGTGGTGAATCATTAAAACAAAATATAATAGATAAAGTAAGTCAAGTAGAAATGACACAAGTTAAACCTATTACGTTAGGTTTACAGACTAAAGATAATTTTATTAATTGGATGAGGGGAACACAACAGTTCTTCAACAAACTTTCTAATGATTCTGTTGGGTGGCAAGAATACAATAGTAATAATAGACAAAATGGTAATGCAGTTCAACAAGAACAAATCAATAGTGATTTAGGTAATAACGTTAACCCTTCATTATCTACCGAACAACGTATGGGTTCATTATTATCCCAAACTAATGATATACAAGTAGGGTTACTTTTAAATTCCTTCAACCAAAATATATATAGACCACTTTATACTGATAGTAGAATGGTTGGTACTAGTAGTGAAGGTACTAATAGTAGATATTATATCGGTAGTGAAAGAACGACTAATAGAGGAGCTACTATTGCGACTAATTTTATAAGTAGTGATTTTAATGGGGATAATGCGGATGATCCTAATTCACAAAAAGTGACTACGGTAGACGAAAATTTCTTTTGGAATACTGGTAATCAAACAACCTTTAATGAAAAAACAATATTATATAAAACACAAAAACTATTAGATGAACATCCTGATGGTGTTTGGATTAATCAAACGAAAAAATATTACAAAGATAAAAATTTAAATAGAATTATTAGTAGAGGTAATGCAATAAGTAAGTTATCGTTTATTGAGGCGGCAGCGAATGGTGCATTTTGTAGAGTATGGACTGTTAATGATAATTATAATTATTTAAATGCAATTAGGAACACTGGTTTATTTTCAGTACCTGATCCATCTATAAATTCTTCTTACGGTTTTTCTGTTTCTAATGAAAAAGCATCTTTAAGTGTATTAATGGATAATGGTATACCTAAGTATCATCCAGTAGCGGACGATTCTACTACTACGTTTAAAAAATACATGTTATCTTTAGAAAATTTAGCATGGGCAGACAATTTGGCAGACTTACCTTTATGTGAAATAGGACCTGGTGATTTATTAACAGGTAATAAAGGTAGAATTATGTGGTTTCCACCATATGATTTATCTTTTGATGAGTCGATAAGTGCTAATTGGCAAAAACAAGATTTTTTAGGTCGTTCAGAACCTGTATTTACTTATAATAATACAACTAGAAGTGGTTCACTTAAGTTTAAAGTGTTAGTCGATCACCCAAAAGTAATAAATGGATATAGAGGGAAGAGAACAGATGCAATTGAAAGATTTTTTGCGGGATGTATTAGTCCTACAGATTTTTTAGAGATGTTAGATAAAAATGGTGGTTTAAGTGAATCACAAAAAAACGAGATTAAATTAAAACTTAATGAAACTGAAGAACAAAAAGCGGATGCAACTTCAGTACCTTCTTCTGAATCGTTTAGTTTTTGTTGGGCGGAAAGTAGTGTTGAAGATTGTGAAGATGGTGCAGGTTCTAATGATAAAACCATTACCGCAATGGTAGACTTTGTGTTAAAATTGGCATCACAAGATCAAAAAGCATTAATTTCTATAGAATCGTTTCAAGGAGTTAACGAAGTAAACGCAAAAGGTGGTAAAAAAGCTTTAAGTAAAAAGAGAAGTAATACCATTAAGACAAAATTTAAAGATGAAGCATCACCATTAGGTCTTAAAAACCAAAATTATAGTTTTAAAGTAAAAAATGTAGGTGATGAGTTAGCTTCAGGACAAGAAAATCCTACACCTAAATCTGATAGAAGAAGTGTGGTTACAATTAGTTCGGATGTATTAAACAATAGTTCTAGTGGGACAGATAGTAATAACCCATTTGCTGCTAAAAAACAAGAAAATTTGAAAGATATTGCTTATTATCCTGAAGATGCACAGTTAATAGATAGTTTAATAATTGATGAAACAAAATATTTTGATTATGTTGACGGAAATTTCCCAAATTATTTTACTTCTATATCTGAAAAAATTAAATATTTTCACCCCGGTTTCCACTCAACAACACCAGAAGGTTTAAACACTCGTTTAACCTTTCTACAACAATGTATGAGACAAGGACCTAGTATATATGATAATAGAGATACGATACAAGCACAAAATTTAGCGTTTGGTAGACCACCTATTTGTATATTAAGAATTGGTGACTTTTTCCATACCAAAGTTGCTATTAATAGTTTAAATATAACATATGAGGCTGGTAGTGCAATACAATGGGATTTAAACCCTGAAGGTATTGGTGTACAACCAATGATGGCTAATGTAACAATGTCTTTAGATATTATAGGTGGACAATCATTAGTAAGTCCAATAAATAGATTACAAAATGCATTATCATTTAATTTCTACGCAAATACTGAAATGTACGATCCTAGAGCAGATTCAGTAGATAAGTCCACAGGTAAAATAGTAGACGGAATTAAATTAGGAGAACTTAAAAATGCTAATGGTGTAGACACTGAAAGATTAGAAGAAGCACTTAAGAAAGAGGGTATCGTAGATCAAACTAAAGATAATAAAAACTCTGGTGATAATACTGAAACACCCTCTAAAGGGGACTTTACAATAAATGTGGTAGATAGGTATTTTATTTCCGTTAATGCACCATCAGGATCAACAGAAAATCAAACAAGACTTATAATTGGAAAAGAAGAAAGAGACGGTGAATTTAAAGAGATAGTAAACTTATTAAGTGGTGAGAAAGAATTTAAATCAGATATTAGTGGTGATTTAGAGGATTGGAGTAAGACAGATATTGAAATATCAGGTTTAACAAAAGAAAATATAAACTTAGAAGAGTCTATTGAATTGAAAACATTGGCAATATCTGGAGGTACTGCCCCTACTGTTTGTGGGTCAGTACCAAAATGCTTAAGAGATATTGAAAGAGACAAAAGAAAATTAGAAAAAAATAAAGAAAAATTAGAAAAATTAGAAAAAAAACCTAATAAAATAAAAGTAAAAGCTTATTACGATAAAGATGAGAAAGGATCAACTAAGAATAAAACATTTACTTATAGAGATGATAAATTAAATTAATAGTTATGGCAAAAGATTATTACGATAGATATCAGAGATTTAAAGTAAATGGTGGTTATAAGATGATACCGTTTATTAAAATTAAACCAAAAAATAGTGATAAAACTACTGTTTATGATAGTCAAAGAACTAGAATGGATAAGTTAAGTCAAACATATTACAATAATCCTTATCATGGGTGGTTAATTATGTTAGCAAATCCCCAATATGGTGGAGCAGAAGAGAATATACCAAACAACGAAATAATAAGAATACCGTTTCCTTTTAGAGAGAGTCTACAACAATATATTGCTGCAGTAGAAGAATATGAAAAGTTATACGGTGACTCAAAATAATATTTTTAATGTCACTAAAACCCAAAGTAGAGAATATAAAACAAAATGTATATTTGGTGGATCCAAATCCACCCGGTATGGAAGTACATAATAGTGAAGATTTATTCATATATGTAAAATTATCTGCATTTGATAGAAATAGAAGTAATACTAGTGGTACTTCTGGTGAAATTAATTTTATTGCAACACAAGTTGATTATGATGCGGATGGTGAAGTTATTAAAAACAATGACGGTAAACAAAAAACCTATACCACCACTGATTATACAAAAATAGGTGGAACACAACCTTCAGACAGTAGGGGTATTTTAGAAGGGTTTGGGATTAAAAGTATTGATATTAAGTATAATGCTAGTTTAGTCCCACAAGTAGATATTAATTTTACAGATTCTAGAGGTGCAGCACTTTTTGATGTTATTACTGCAGATAATAAAAAATCACCTTACAGTATTTTCTTTAAAATGCCGTATCCTGTATTTCAGTTATCGATAAAAGGTTATTATGGAAAAACCGTTGACTATTGTTTACATATGTTAAATTGGACATCTAATTTTGATGGAAGTACGGGTAATTTTGATATTTCTGCTAATTTTGTAGGATTTCAACAAGCATTTTTAAATGATATGTTAATTGGGAATATAATAGGGACTGTTAATACACCTGAAGGATTCTCAAACTTAAATGGTATTTTTAATGAAGAATTAGAGGCTAATCCACTTTTACCACCTATTGGTAGTGATGGGCAATTAAACGATGAAAAATTAGATATAAGAAAATTAGATGACTTCTTCATTCAAATAAGTAAACTACAAATAGAATTTCAAGACATTAAATCTAGAGATAGTGGAATTGGTGAATTAAAAGTTTTAAATGAACAAATAAACAAACTAAAAAGAATTCAAACATTTGTTGGACCACCGATTAGAAAGTCAAAAAATAAAAAACAAGATAACAGTAATAAAGAATATGAAGAGTTACCTAACGATGCTGAACAAATAAATACTGCATCTATCAACGATAATGCATTATCATATGGTAGTGATTATTTATCAATAAGAGATTTTTTAATAGTGAACGCAATAAGATTAGGTGATATAGATGATTATTTTAATACATTAAAAGATATTTCCTTAGATTACCAACAATTCGTTGAAGCAAATAAAGAAAAATTAAACGGTGGGTTAGATAAAACATCACAAGAAGATTTAATATTGGCGTTAAATATAACTACATCTAACGAAAAACCATTCACCAATTTTATCTATTCTAACGGTATTGATTTAAAAGAAAACAAAACAATAAATTTAACAGATTTATTTACTAGTTTTGCAATTTCTGGAGGTACACTTAATAAAGGATATGGAGATACCCCAAACAGTAATTCTGATTCTACTATTAATCAAGAATTTTCACCAAAAATATTTGCAGATGCAGGACCAAATGGAAGGAAAAGTTTATTAGAAGAAAACGGATTAGATTTAGATAATGATGTATTTGTTTTTGATTTGAGAGTAACAAGGGCAAAAATACAAAACACATTAAAAAAATTAGATAAAATTAAAAATGAAAAAGTAAAAGTAGTTTACGATAAATTAAATAAAGAATTAGAAAAAAAGTTAAAATTTAAACCGACAATTAGAAATGTTTTTAGAATTATATGTAATAATACTGAAGCTATGTTACAAACTCTTTTAGATGTTTCTAATAATGCAGATAGTGAAGAAAAATATAATAATAGAAAAAGATTTTTAGTGGATAATGGTTTAGAAACAGATATACCTCAGAGTATAAAAAAAGTCTTTGCTTGGCCTAGATTTTTTAGAACATCTGATTCAGAAGGTAGTCAAGAGATTTATATTGGTGAGGCAGGAATCCAAACAAATATAAAATCTTATCCTGAATATAAATTTGTGGAGGATGTATATACTAATTTAGTGAATCGTAGAAAAGAGTTGTCTACAGTAAGTTCTAATGTGCAAAATATAAGAAAATCTGGTTTTGATTCGGACAACTGGTTTCCTATTAATGTGTTAGACTATAGTGATAACCCATTTTTACTACTTAATTCATTAAACACCCAAAAAGAATTAATAGAAAATTTTAGTGAACAAGTATTTAAAAGAGTTTTAGTGTCAAAAAAATATAGTAATTATGATTTATCTTTTATTGCTTCTTTAGATGGGATTAATGCAAACAAAACAATTTTTAATAAAGAGATTAGACAAATGTTAATGAATAAAAATGCGTCTAATGATGAAATTATTAAAACAATTAAAAATTTACCTATTA
>JAAHTH010002138.1_pt1 | contig 15747 bp, 6 predicted proteins | sample 6116091 | NCBI WGS metagenome assembly JAAHTH01 (sample SAMN13939990, study PRJNA603662) | sponge metagenome | isolation source: marine sponge | host: Mycale hentscheli | place: New Zealand | collected 2006 | reverse complement strand
ACAGTATATCAAACAGTATTAGCACTAGCTAACAAAGAGCAAAGAGGATATATAACTCCACAAGAATTTAACTTATTTGCAGCACAAGCACAAATGAGTATTTTTGAGCAATATTTTTACGACTTAAACCAGTTTTTAAGATTACCTGGTAACAACACTTCACATTCTGATATGGTTGATTTATTAGAAGAAAAAATAAGTTTATTTGAACAAACAAATGCGGTTGTTGGTAACGGTAGTCAACTACCAGTAAATCTTTATAAACTGCAAAACGTTCAATGGAAAGATGTTTTAAAAAATATAAAATACAACGCTGAGTATGTCGATTCAAAAACTTGGCAACAAATGAGAGGTATATCGCTTGTAAAACCTACAGATAAAAACTTAATATACACTAGAAACGCTTACGGTATTTCTGTTGTTGGTGAAGATGGAAAATCATCTGATGTAACTTGCGATTATATAAAAGCACCAAGTAATCCCAACTGGACATACGTTGTTGTTGATCAAAAAGCTTTATATAATCCCAACGCAGTTAGTCATCACGATTTTGAACTGAATAATTCAGAACAAACAGGACTTGTTACAAGAATATTAGGTTTGGCTGGTATAACATTAAAAGACCAAAGTCTTTATCAAATATCTTCAAACGAAGAATCTAAACAAATCCAACAACAAAAAAGATAAAAAATGACTGAAAAAGATTATTACGAAGGCAACGATTATGGTGGTTATCAATTTACATCGCTTCAAGATATTATAAACCAATTTTTAGTTGTATATGTTGGTGAAGGTAAAATAATAAGTAAAGCTAGTAAAACAGATGTATCTTTTCACGCTATGAGAGCTTTGCAAGAGTTATCTTTTGATACTTTTAAATCCGTAAAAGCGCAAGAAATAGTTTTGCCTCCGTCACTACAAATGATACTACCTCACGACTACGTTAATTACACTAAGCTATGTTGGTCAGATGCTTCTGGTGTAGAGCGCGTTATATATCCTACAAATAAAACATCAAATCCTTTTAGCGTTAAACAAGATGATAATGGTAATTATGATTTTGGTGGTATAACTGGTAGTTTTCCAAATTTTAATAATTCAGATTTCGAAAGTTCACTTGATTCAACTAACGACTGGACTTTTTCTAATGCTAGGGTTATGACCGCTAATAACGCTGCAAATCCAAACTCACAACAAACAAAAGATGTATTTGCTGCTGGAGCTACTAACTTTGGAGGTAAGTTAACGGCTAATATACACAAAGAACTTAGCGTTTCTACTGGAAACACTTTTGGTAGACATTATAGTTGTTGGCAAGAAATAGACGTTAACGGTATAAATGAAATTAATATTTCTGCAGATGGTGTTGCCCCAGCTAATCAAACAGGAGCTTCTGGTGCTATTATAAGAATGGGTATAAGTAGAACAAAGGGTGATACAAAAACAAGTCCTTGGGCTACTTTTGGCGACCCTACTTTAAATGGCCAAACTTTTGGTTCTCAAAGCAAAGGACCTAACTTTATACCATATGGTGGAAACCTTGCTGGAAAAGCATATGTACAGTGGACTGGTGGAAACGCTGCTGACGACAGAACGCAAACTTTATCAGGTGTTGATGTTGGCGGATATAGCAGTGTTTTTGTATTAATAACAATGTTTGTACCAGGTGACATCTCTGGAATGGCAGATAACGCAACTGTAGATTTAACTTTAGATAATGTTTTATTAGAGTTTGAAGGAGAATATGAGACTTTGCAGCAAAAAAACGAGTCTAAAACGTGGAGCAATTTTAAATCAGCAAAAACCTTTGATCAAAATACTAGCCATGAGTACGACACTGATAATTATGATTTGATTATTGGTAAAAGATATGGCCTAGATCCACAACACGCTCAAGTAAATGGATCTTTTTATATAGACGAAGTTAAAGGTTTAATACATTTTAGCTCTAACATTTCAGGAAAAACTGTGATCTTAAAATATATAAGCGATAGCTTAGGAACAGAAAATGAAATGCAAGTTCATAAATTAGCTCAGGAAGCTGTGTACAAACATATAACTTACGCTATATTATCTACTAAAGCAAACATACCAGAGTATATTGTTAGAAGATACAAGCAAGAAAAATTTGCGGCAACTAGACAAGCTAAATTAAGGTTATCAAATATAAAGCTAGAGGAAATAACACAAATACTTAGAGGTAAATCTAAGTTGCTAAAACACTAATACATGCCAGAGATTAAAAACACTTTCATTCAAGGTAAAATGAACAAAGACCTTGACGAAAGAATTATTCCTAATGGACAGTATAAAGATGCTTTAAACATCAAAGTAAACTCATCAGATGATGCAAGTGTTGGTACTGTTCAAAATATAAAAGGTAACTTAGCGCGAGATACTGCTGGTATTGTGCCAGGAGATTATTTGTGTATAGCAACTATTGCTGACGAAAAATCAAATAAATTATACTGGTTTGTAACAAAAGAACTAGTACCTTTTCACGCAATATTACAGTATGATATAGAATCAGAGCAGGTAACAACTGTTTTATTAGATAAAAACAACGATACATTAAAGTTTACAACCTCACCTATTACAGGTATAAATATTATTGACAACCTTTTATTTTGGACTGACGGTGTCAATGAGCCTAAAAAAATAAATATAGACGATTGTATAAAAGGTACTGATACTGGAGACCTAGATACAAGCGCACATACAGTTTTAGTAGATAACGATGGTTTTCGCACCGCAATTCCAATTGAAGAGCAAAACATAACTGTAATTAAAAAAGCGCCTAGATTAGCCCCTAAAACAACTATTCTACCTAACTACGACGCTCTACCTGTACTTTTCGAAAAAGTTTTCCCAAGATTTTCTTATAGATATAAATACAAAGATGGAGAGTATTCTTCTTTTGGTCCTTTTACTAATGTAATATTTAAACCTGTATACAAAGATGATTTCAATGCTGATACCGCGTATTCTCTTGAAGAAGGTAACAATGTTGGTATGGTAAACAATATTAAAGCGATTCAGTTTTCAAATTTTAATTATGAAAACCTACCAGAAAACGTTGTTCAAGTAGAACTACTTTATAAAGAAGAAGGGTCTAGCATTGTTTTTTCTGTTAAAAAAATAAACGAAGATGACTACGAGTGGACTCAAAACAAATTTGTTTTAGAATCACAAGATATATTTGCTGCGATACCAGAAAACCAGCTATTAAGAGTTTGGGACAATGTACCTAAAAAAGCACTAGCACAAGAAATTACAGGTAATAGAGTTGTATATGGTAATTATACACAAGGCCATGATTTAATTACTGGCTCTGGTACTAGATCTGTTTCAGGTATTGTTGTTGATTATGAAAATAGAAATTTAAACTACTTTCCTATAAATGATGATTTTGCTTTAGGTGGTATACCTTCTTTAAAATCACAAAGAGAATATAACATTGGTTTAGTATGGGGTGATAAATACGGTAGAGAAACTAGTATTCTAGATAGTACAGGCAACGTAAAAGTACCTTGGTCCGATGCAATTGTTGGTTTAAGTGCTAGCAAATCTACTTCTTTAAAAATAAATGTAACCGGTGAAATGCCTTACTGGGCTGATTACTATAAATTTTACGTTAAAGAAAAGTCTGGAGAATACTATAATCTTTTAATGGAAAAAGCTTATTTTCAAGATAAAGTAAATATTTTTGAAAAAGCTGAAGAACGTATATGGTTAGGCTTTATATCTTCTGATAGAAACAAGCTGCAAGACCAAGAATATATAATATTAAAAAAGAAAGTAGGAGCAAACGAAACGCAAGTAAATTTAGAAAATAAATTTAAAATACTAGACATAGTAAACGAAGCTCCTGATGCTATTAAGCATAGATACGTAGATCTTGGTAAAGTAAAACAAACTTCATTTTCAAATACCGATTATTTAAACTCTATATTTCCTGATAATGATCAAAGGCCAAATGCAGAGATAGATATGCTTTACATAGATAGATCTACATGGGTTAATGGTCTTGGTGGTTCTTTGCAGCAAAAAAATGATAACGCAGAAATGTGGGTAGAGAACCTATATACTTCTTGGAATGACGGTACTCAAATTTCTGAAAGGTACAGGATAGTGTCAAGTGTATTTAACGGCGCTGAGTACATGCTAAAATTAGATAGAAAAATAAGTTCTTTAGACGCGTCTATTGCTTTAGGTAGCGCTACTTCACCGGCAATGTCTGATGATTTAGAATTTTTAATACAAAAAAGAGAAGATGTAGAAATTGAAGAGCTAGCAGGTAAGTTTTTTGTGCAAATAAGCTCTTTATCAGCTGTGCAACCAGGTGAAAATGTAACAATAGAAAACTATATAGTTGCGGCAGAAGCAAAAACTCACTGGTTTTATAATCCAACATCAGCGCTTACTCTTGGTGAATATCCGCCCCCTGCTATAGAACCAAACGAGGTTGATGACGATATCGCTAATCACGTTGGATCTTTAACTAACACAGTAACTGATGCGGCTGCATTAATAACAAGTGCTTTTTCTGACGCAACAGATTTTCCAGCTGGTAGAGGATTTTTTATAGACAGTCTTTTTTTAGTTGCAGGTCAAAACTCAGATTCTAACTACGCAAAAAGTACTGGTCGTACTTGGTTAGGTAGAGCAGATACACATCGACCTACGCCGATATGGGACAACCTAAATACAAGTCTTAGCAATACAATTAATACTCATAGTCACGGCTGGGGTATTCATAAGCTTTATGATGTTAATGGAAATTATACTGGTGAAAGACGAGCTCTTGTAGATTATATTTTTGATTCAAATGGAGACAGTATTTCTGGCTCTAATAATGCTTGGGAGCAAGGGCAGGTATTAAATAATGATCCTACTAATTACATTGGAATAAAACAAAGCATGCAAGGGTTTTTAACAACAGACAGCTCGCATGTTGCAAATGTTGGTATTAATGGTTTTAGAAGGTTTAAAAACCAAGGTGATATTAGCACTAATACTCCTAGTTATTGGAACGGAGGTTTAGAACATACTTATGGTACACAGGCTGGCGTTCATTATATAGAAATTTCATTTATGGCGCCAGGAGTTGATCTTCATGATGGTAGTTGGGGTGGTTTGGTAAATCTTGCACCTAACTTTGGTAATGAAAGCATTGGTGCTTACCTACAAGCTATATGGGGTGGTGGTGTATTTAACGATGTTGATCACATGCATGACTATCCAAATGATACTTTAGTTATTGAAATGGAAGGTAACTACGATCCAATTAACAATGACCCTTTACCTTCAGCACCAGGCCCTGGCGTTGGTTATGGCTACGATACAAGCGGAAGCAATCAAGAAAAACATCAAAGACAATGGGATCCTACTTATCCTAGCGATCCAGGTGGAGAAATACAAAAATTTATACAAAATCTTGCTGCAGGTCGTAAATTTATTTTTAGCTCAAATCCTGACGTTGAGTTTGAAATATTGGCAAATCCTAAAATCAAAAAACTATACAATCACACTACTTGGAATAGAGACTATCATTGGGACGGTACTCAGTTTTTAGAAGTATCAAGTACACGATGTGTACAAAGAGAAGTTTTGCAATGGGCTAGAGCAACAACTGGTAGTAAACCTACTAGAATGGCAGAAGTTAAAACTTGTATAGAAAATTTTGGTAAAGCAAATAATAGAAGAATTACTTATATATTTCCTGTAGATAAAAACCCTATGATTGGGAGTAACTCTGGTATAACTGCTGGTCCTAATGGTAACTTTGATTCAAATAGCCCTTTAGATATTCAATTTATAACTAATGACAGTAGTCTTGTTTTAGCAAAAATAATGACAGAGCCTGCAATATGGGAAACAGAACCTAAAGAAGATGGTTTAGATATTTACTACGAAGCAAGCGAGGCTATTCCTACAAAATTAACAAATGAAACAAATGTAGATTTTGCACCAATAGGTTGTTATGTAGATATAGCAACTCCTGATGCAGCTAGAAATGGTCAATATATTATAACTGGTAAAATGGTTCTTGTTAGATGGACTGCAGATGATACTTTTAGAGTAGCAAATAGAGACCAAGAAGGTTTTAACGCTTTTTCAGACAATGCTGGCACTGTAATAGATTATACAGGGGCCTTAGCTAGGTTTTATAGAAGAGACGGTAGTTATACAACTGCTAAAATTCTTGGGCCAGCTAGCCAAGGAGAAGTAGAAGATTTAGACACTGGAGTTCCGTATATTCCAACAACAGATTATTATAATGAATTTATTGTAGAAACTGATGTTAATCCTAATTATGACACGGGAATAAGTTACTACAATTGTTTTACTTTTGGTAATGGAATTGAGTCTGATAGAATTAGAGATGATTTTAACAACCCAACTCTTACTAATGGTGTTAAAGCATCTATAGTTTTAGAATCAGATTATAAAGAAGAGCATAGAAAATCAGGTTTAATATTCTCAGGTATTTATAATTCAAATTCAGGTGTTAACAACTTGAATCAATTTATAATGGCTGAAAATATTACTAAAGATTTAAATCCTACATATGGTAGTATACAAAAGTTATTTCAAAGAAGAATAAGTTTAGTTGCTTTTTGCGAAGACAAAGTTGTAAGTATAACATCTAATAAAGACGCTTTATTTAATGCTGACGGTAATGCTCAGTTAGTTTCTACAAACGCTGTTTTAGGTGATGCAACGCCTTTTGTAGGTGACTTTGGTATATCTAAAAACCCAGAGTCATTTGCTAAAGAAAGCTATAGAGCTTATTTTGCTGACAAACAAAGAGGCGCTGTATTAAGATTATCTATGGACGGCATAACAGATATTTCAAATGCTGGTATGGACGATTATTTTAGAGACAACTTAAAAAATGCTGGTCAAATAATTGGTAGTTATGATGCTTACAACAAAGACTTTAATATAACCTTACGCTCTAGATTGGCTTCTGAAAACCTTTTATTAAATGCTTATCTTGATGATGGTTTAAATAGTAATTTAAGTATTCCGGGACAATCTCAAGAATTAATTGTTAATGGTAGCGTAAACAACTCTTCAAGCTTAGTAGAACCGCGTTTAAGTTTAACAATAAGTGGTAATAGCTTGTTAAATAATAGGTATTTAGATTTTAAAACAGAAATTACAAATTACGCCGAACAAGCAATAGGTTCTATAGCTCCAGAAACAACTTCTTATTCTCCGCAACAAGAATCTGCTACATCTTTTGTAACTGGTAATTCAACGCCTGGTCAGTCTATAGTATACATGTTTTTTAAAGAGATTAATGGCGTTAATTGGGGAGATCCTTTTGAAACCGGAGTAGGTAATGGTTATCATGGAAATAATAGAAAGTACACAGCATTAAGAAATTATTACTCTCCTTATGTTATAGAAAGCGAAAATGGCACGCAATCTCCTTTAGCATATCCTTTTCCAACCTACGCAACTGCAAAGAGTGACAACTTCTACCCAGGCTTTGGGCCAAGCGATCCAACAGCTAATATAGGGCCAAGCTCAGATATTTTTTGGAACCCTATTCGCGATGGTTTTGGAGCTTTAGGGCTAGAATCTCCTTATGGAACCCCAGCTTCACATAGAAACCCTTGGTTTAACACAACTACTAATCCTAACAATGGTTGGGGTATTGTTTTTGATAAAACATCTTCAACACAAGAGTTAATACTACCTGGTACAAAGAAAAACAGTGTTGATGAAACAACACCAACGCTAGTGCTTAATAAATATCCTAGCGCTGTTCCTACTACAGTATTTAACGGTGAAGAGGTTAGGATTATTTTTTATGCAAGAGGTATGTCATACACAACCCCTAACTCGCCACAAACTGGAAGTCCTAGCGATCATTATAGATATTTAACAATACAACTTTACGATGGTACAACAGCATTAACAGATGCAGTTCTTATGGACCCAACTAGTGTGCCTGGAGGTATTAGTCAAGGTTATGCTGACTATAAATACGTTCCAGTACCAGGAACTTCTCAAGGAACTGCTGATGAGTGTAGAATAGGTTTTCAAACTACAACAGGTGTAAATTTCCCAACTTTAGAGCATAATACCACTAGAGCTCATGATGTTTCTTTTAAATTTACTAATGGTGTTGATGAAAGTGAAGCTATTATTGTTCAAGATCTTCAAGTGCATATTAAGTTTGTAGATGATGATGGTAACGAACCAGACGAGCTTTATGGTTCAATTGAATCGTTTGCAATACAAAAAAGACATTATATGTCTGACGTTGATACTTTTACAATGATAGGATCTTCTAATGGCGATATGGTACCAGGTGAAATTATACCTGCTTTTGCACAAGTTGAAAAAATAGGTTTTACTTGGTGGTCGCTTCAAGATGAGTTTCAAAGTATTAGCGAGATAGGTTTTCAAGCAAAATCTTCAAACACATTTGGTTCAAATTACACGGCGGTGACAAACACTTATACCCAAACCTATGTTGATATAAACGGTAACACACAAACAAACACTGGTACATATCTAACCCCTCCAGATCCTTCTGGTACAAACGGTGTTGTTGATTTTGGCGATTATGCTGATGGATATCAGATTGTAAATGATAAATTTGTATATGATAATCCTGGTAACAATCATTATTTAAAAATATCAAATACAACAACAACTGGCAATTGGTATGCAATAGCTTTAATGAGAGTTTATGCTTCTAACTCTGGTAATTTAACAAACTCACCTGGCGATGGAATACCACCAACTGGTGATGCTCCAAGTTTAGAATATTATAATGAAACATTTGTGCTTACACAAGTTCCTTACGAGTTTGTAGAAGGCAACGCTTTACACCCTGCTTATCTATGTATATTCCAAGGTGATGACACTATAAGCGAAATAAAAATAAAACTACCGGGTAATCTTGATGCTGAGTTTGAAACTATCAACATGATAGATATTTCTGCAACGTGGTCTGGTGGCGTTGCTCCAAACTGGATTTTTAACTTAGGTGCTCCAGGTAACCCATATCCACCTCATGCTTGGGATGTACCAAAAGTTGATACAAGCGACAGTGATGGTATTGTGTTTAACAACACAGGTGGTGGCTACATATCAGCGCTTCAAAATTTAGGTAACTTAGGAATTATACCTGGTGGATATATTTTAACTTTTGACGCTGTAGTAACAAATTCAGCTTTAAGTTTTAGGTTGTTAGATAACAACGGAGCAGGTCAACACGGGGTTGATGTTATAGATAGAACTGGTGCTTATAGAATAGCTTTAAACGTAGATAATGGTGTTTATGATGTAGAAATTGATGAAGTTAATAATGGAAATACGTACCCCGGTACTTTTCAAACTGTTTACCAAACACAGGTAGCAGTTGTACAACAATCAGGTAACTGGCCATGTATAATATTTCACGATGGATCAGGTTTCCAAGGAAGTATTGATAATATATCTATAGTTAACGCGCAAAATATATACAGCGGAGGTTCTGCAGATGCTTTTACTTTTTCTGGTCCTCCTGGTTGGGATCCAACTATTGATCCTTTTATAGCTTTCAACAACAATAGAATAGAGTTTAACAACTGCCCAGGTGTACAGCCAACCGCGCCAATAAGTTTTTACCAGCTTGCACAAGAAATTGACCCAACCTTACACCCAACAGCTCTTGGTGAAAAATACAAAATAAGGTTTGACCATGATTTTTCAACTGGCGCTGTAAATGGTTATTACGATAATTCAGATGGTGATGGGTTTATAATAGGTAGTGGCGCTATAACAGGTGCAGGAACTTACAATGTTATACATACTATAGGTGATCATGTCAATCCAAATCCAAGTGTTTACTTAACAAACACTCTTGTTATATATTCTAACAGCGGTGTAGGTGTTACAAACGGTTTTATAGATAATATTTTGTTTAGACAAGAGTTCGCGACAGGTTTTGAAGAAACAGTTACATTTAGCGAAGACGTAAGAGGTTGGGTTAGTAGAAAATCTTTTGTACCTGAGCAAGGTACTAGCTTATCAAGTTCTTATTTTACATTTAACACAGGTAGAATATACGAGCATAACATTGAAAGTGAACCTAGAAATAATTTTTATGGCGTTCAGTATAAATCTACTATAACCGCTATGTTAAACAGTGAACCTTCTACGGTAAAATCTTTTAACACTTTGAACTACGAAGGTACTCAATCAAAAGTAAATCAGTTTATAAACACCACAATAGATGGTAACAACTATAACACGCTTAGCAATTACAACATTGTTGACAAAGAAGGTTGGCACGTTACTAGTATAAATACAGACAAGCAAGAAGGATATGTTAGTGAGTTTATAGAAAAAGAAGGCAAATGGTTTAACTATATCAAAGGTAACGAAAAAGTAAACACAAGCGATTTAAGTTTCCAAGGTTTAGGAACAATTAAAGAAGTATTATAATGGAAAGAAAGTTAATTAAAAAAGTATTTGTAAATCAAGCTAATATGCTAGCTGCAGGTGAAAATAGAGAAGTTACTGTTTTTGGAGAAATTGGTGCTGAATTTAACATTAATATTATAAAAATAAACGGTAGTTCAAAAGAAAGTTATTACAATTTTAAAACAAATACATTTACAAGCGCTTTTGTTGCTGCTAACAACTTGCAAGTAAAGTTAATTAGTGATAGTTTTTCTACAGTAATTATTTTTCCAGCTGATACAAACGGCGAGGTGTATAGCATAAAAACTATAGCAAAAGAACAAACAACAAAGTTTACAAATAATAATTTTGTTGATACAAAAAACATAACTCAAGTTGGTCAAACATTAATTGCGTTTCAAGTTCCAGATGATATTAATTCAGCTAGCGAGTTTACAGGTGTTCCATCTCCAGTACAAAGCACTGGCTCTACGGCTTTATCACAAACTGTTACGGTTCCTGTAACATTTACTTTTACAAATGCTAGTACCGATGAAAAAGGTTTTGGTTTAAGGTTACCACGTTTGCCAGCTTCAAATGTGTTTGTTATACCTGATAGTTTTTGGTATTCTCAACAAGTTGTTGTTGTAAATGGAGCTCACAGCGTTGTTACTGATATAACGGTAGATGCTATTGGTTATGTAGTTGCTGGCATGGAGCTAGATGGTTATTTAGACGGTGGTACTACAAAAATATATGTAACAGCTGTTTCTAACACTGTTATAACACTTAGCGCTTCTATATCAGCTTCTAACAATGCTAATTTAATATTCAAAGCATATGGTCCAAGTCTTATAAAAAGTATTTTTGGACAAGAAGTTGAATTTAGCGGTTTTGTGGCAAGAGGTACGCCTTTACAAAAACAAGTTAGAACAAGCGCTACGTTTCCACAGTCTGATGGAAATGTTACTTTAAACTTAAATGGAACGTATGGAGTTGGTGGTGGTAGCCACGTTAGATTAGAAGGTTTTAATATGAATAACTCTGGCAATAATAATTTAATAACTACAGTAACTGCTAGTTCTACCGCTGGTAGTGTTGTTATTAATTACTCTGGAGCCAGTGAAGCTATAACTAAAGCTAATGTTGTGCCCGTTGGCACGGTTTTAAATGTAAAAGGATCTTATCAAGTAATAACAGTTAGCGGTAATGTTAAAATTAAAAAATACCCTGATATTAACGCTAAAGTAGTATTAGACACAACACAAATTATAACTGTTGGTACAGCTAACGAATAAATAATATGATAATAGAATTAAACAACAATATACAAAACACATCGTTGCAGGTTGGCGACTTTGCTTATTTTAGTAGTGGCTACACAACTGTAACTGGTTCACCTGTTGCACATGCTCCAACTCCAGAGCTTATTGGCAAAATTACAGCAATAGGTCATAATTTTATAGAAGTAAATAATCCAACTGTAACTTTAGACACACCCACAAACGCCGGTCATTTTTTAATGTTTTCTAAAGACACAAGAGTAAACAAAAACAGTTTACTTGGCTATTACGCTGAAGTTGAACTTGAAAATAATTCTATAGATAAAATAGAGTTGTTTTCATTATCTTCTGAAGTAACTCAAAGTAGTAAATAATATACAAAAAATGTAACTATAATAGATATGAATAACAAAATAAAGAAAAAAAGTCCTGCAAAATTTATTCTTGGCCTAGGTACACTAGCATCTATAGGTCTTATAGCTGGTGCAGTCGGTGCTATTAAAGGCGCTAGGAAAGATAGAGCTTTGCGAAGACAGCTTGGTGATGCTCAAGAAGATTTTGATAGAAGATTAAAAGAATATGAAGATTCTCAGTTTCAACCTATTGACCCAAGCATTGTAGATCAAGAAAACATATTTGAAGACATGGAAATAGACATGACTGCATTTGACCTTCAACGCAAAGCTTTTTTACAGCAACAAGCAAATATAATACAAGGTTTGCAAATGGTTAGTGGTAGCTCTGGAGCCGCTAGCTTAGCAACAGCACTTAGCACAGCTGCTGATAAACAAACAGAACAAATGGGTATGACAATTACTCAAGCAATAAATAGAGCTAAAGAATTAAGATTACAAGAAGAAAGTAGAATAAATGAATCAATAACAAATATAAAAATTGCTAATGCTGAAGGTGCTAGACAATTTGAGTTAGATAAGTTATCAACACTATTAGGTGTTGCTGGTCAAAAAATAGCTGGTATTAGAGGTGATCAAGCGGGTAGAAGACAAATGTATGGACAAATGGCAGCTGGCTTTGGTAGTGTTATTGGTGGTGGAATTGCTAGTGGACAAATAAAAATATAATAATGGCGGCAAACGAAACAATAATAAAAGCGGCGGGACAAGCATATTCTCCAGTTCAAGGTCAGTATGATATATCTGGTTTTGTACAGGGAATAGGCGCTATAGCAACAGGGCTTGTTAAAAGAGGAGAAGAAGCTAAAAAGTTAAAATCTTCTGTAGATAAACTATCAGTACCTACTGACATAGCACAGGTTAATTCTATTGTAACAACAACAAAACAAAAAATTATAGACAAAGAGCTTACTATGGGTGAGGGTGTAAATAATTTAAAAAGCATTGAATATGATGTCAATAAAGTAATACCAAAAATAAACCAAGTATTAGCAAAATTAGAAGAAAAAGGTCTTTCACTTTCTGTTGATGGTATAGATGAGAATTATGCCACAGCTTTAAAGCTTGGCGAGCTTAATAAACCAGTTATAATTAACGGTCAAAGTGTTGATTTGTTTTATGATGTAGATAAAGACAATAACTTAACAGTGTTAGGTCCAGATGGTTTTATGGTTAGGCCAAATGTTTTGTTAGCTAGATTAGAAGCTATGACAACAGCTGATGCTAAAAAACCAGCTAATGACTTAATTACAAGTTTAATTGGACAGGATTTTACACCTGGAACAACAAGTAAATTTTCGTCTAGCAGAGACGCTGTAGACACTAAATTAAATGTTTTGTTTGACAATAAAAAAACGTTATATAGCTTTCTGTTAGATAACTCAAACGGTTTTAGCGTTACAGACAAAAATGAAGTGACTACAATAAAAAAATTTACAGAGCATTACATAAATAGCGGTATGAGTGATATAGTTGACAAAACAACTGGTCAAACCTTAAAACAAAGGTATGATGCTGAGCTCGCTAAAATTACTGGTGCCGAAGCAAAAGAAAAAGCACAGGCTATGATTATAAAACGTCTTATGGATGATGATCCTAACTTAAGAGAAGATGTGCAAAGTTTTTTAAACTCTATTTATGAATTAAAAAAGCCAGGAGATAAAGTTGTTGAAAATATAGTAACAGAGCCAACAGCAACTGGTTTTAAAATAAAAGGTAAATTAAACCAAACAGAAAGTCAAGACTTTACGGTTATCAACTCTGTAGAGGCAAGTATGAATACTGCTCTTAAATCTATTAAAGATGGAGATATTGTTTCTGCCCCAGCTAATCCTGGTGAGTATAACACAGTAAAAGAAGCTATGGGCGGTAAAGCGTTGCTTGTTAGAATAGAAGACGAAGAAGGAGCGCCTGGAGTTGCAAGGTTCCAATGGGTTCAAAACATGTACGGTGAGCAAAATGCTGACAAAACACCTAAAATAAAACGTTTAACTAACGTCTTTACAGTTGACCCTAACACAGGGTTATCTAGTAAAGGTTACCAAACAATTATGCAGCAATTAATTACAAATGTTCCAAATGGAGTTTCTTATGGTAGTAGAGTATACAACCACTACAACAACCACTTAATTAGCAGATAAATGAATTTAACTTATTATCTTAATGGTGAAGCATATACTTTTGAAACGCAAGAGCAGTTAGACGAGTGGCTAGCTGAAAACCCTACCGCTAGTAAAACTAAAAAATTAGATAAAATAAATGTTCCTCACCCAACTGTAGACCAGCTTAAAGATGGTGTTTCATGGCTTCAAGCAGAAGGTGATTTTGTTTCTAATATGAATGAGTGGTACAAAAGTACTGATATTATTTTTGAAGAGTCAACAGCTGGTAGAGACGAGTTTACTATGTACGATCGTGGTACTGACACTAGATCTGAGCCTATTCAAATACCAAACGCTTTTGAAAATACAGTATTTTCAGGTTTTCAAGATGCTACTTCTTGGGATAATGTTGATGTTAGTATAAAAAACTTTTTTGGAAAAGATAGGGTTGTAAACCCAAAGCTTCAAGAACAAAAAGAAAAAGCTACAGAAAAAATAAGTGAGTCAATAATGGATCCTAAGTTTATGTTTGAAGCACTGGGTAGCAATGTTGATTTTACCTGGATATTACCTGAAAAAGATGGTGGTAAAGGTGGTGTTGGTGAAGAAGACGATTATGCTGTATTAGCAAGTGCTTTAAAAGAGCAAATTGGTAGTTTTAGTGGTATTTTTGGCGGTAGTTTTGATACTGATGTTGATTTTAGCGAAATGAACGAGAATCAAGTAGAACTTATAATAAAAGACGCTATAATAAAACAAAATGAAAAACCAAGAGCAGAATCTAGCGAAGTAAAAAAAGCTGAATTTAATAACTCTTTAAAAGAAGAAGATACTACTGTTCAAGAGCTTGACAATCAACATCTTCAAGACGTTATAAACAAAATGTCACAAAAAGAGTTAGATTTAATGAACGGTAAAAAGCTTTTAGCAGGTCTAACCCCAGGTAGTCAAGAATATAAAAACCAATACAAAAAAAATCAAAAGCTTTTAAACGATTACAACACTATATCTAAGACTTACAATAGTTTTGTAATAGAACCTGTTAGCGGTCATTCTATTAGCCCTAAATCAAAAGCTGCTGCAAGTGCTTACGTTTACACTCAAGAAGATTTTGAAAAACAAGAAAAAGCAATTAAAACAACATATGGTGAAGATTTAGAATTAGGCTTTAAAGTTAACGGTAGAAGTAAGTGGATTTCTGATAGAAATGGAGAAACGATTTTTGACGTAACAATAAATGATCCACAAGCAAGGGCTGTGTTTGAAAAGCTAGGCTATATTTCTAAAGGTGATAATAAAATGGGTTATGAGTTTGAAGTAAAACTAAAGCACTTAGCTAGGTATTACGATGCTACTGTTAAGTCTGATGGTTTTACTTTTGGTCCTTCTGATTTTGTAGGTTCTTTAAATGTAGATAAAGCCGATCAAGACCAAGTTGGAGAAACTAGTTTTAACATTGGTGGTGCCGCTACTTTTGCCGGTGCGTTTGGTATTGCGGACAAATCTTCTTTTATTTCACCTATTGGTTATTTTGGT
>JAAHTH010002136.1_pt1 | contig 15748 bp, 17 predicted proteins | sample 6116091 | NCBI WGS metagenome assembly JAAHTH01 (sample SAMN13939990, study PRJNA603662) | sponge metagenome | isolation source: marine sponge | host: Mycale hentscheli | place: New Zealand | collected 2006 | reverse complement strand
AAAAATCCTCACCTGCACTTTCTCATTCAACGTTCGGTAACTTGGCAATACCCGTGAGGGCACTTTGATGGGGATTAAGAAGGTTCCATTCGACTACCAACATCCCAAGAAAAAACGCGCGGCCAAAGATGCACCACGCATTGCTATTTCTTCGCCAGATGAACCAAAGAGCAGGGCCAAAAAAGAAAAAGAAAAGATGCGCTTTCGGCTTGCAGCCCATCCACCTGCGCATGGGGAGATCAAAATCTTTGACATTATGGTCGAAAGTGGAATGTCTAAAAAAGAGGCCCTATTAGCCTTGATGCGAAAAGGGACATCTTATCTTGATCAAGTCGGGCTCGTCACAGCGATCTGTGAAAAAGATGCCCTCTACAAACGCGATGTTGGTAACGCGATTGAGACAAACCGAATAGTTGATGTGTCTGTGTGGAAGAAACTCAAACAGCGGTTCGATCCTTTTGATGTTCTTACAACACGCGCTTTGGGCGTTCGTGTCGGTGAGGCAGTCATCATGATCGCAGTGCGCGAGTTATGACCATCATTTCTTTTTGTCCGACTTGCTGAACCACTTTGGAAAAAATAGACCCTTCTTAACAGTACGGGTTTCAGAGACTTCGCCTGTATCGACGTTCTCTGAACGTGCATATTTCTTCGGGAAGAAAATGCCCTTCTCTTCATTTGTTGTTTCGTGCGTCCGCTTGCCACTATCTTTGTCGTAGGAACGCGCCGCTCGTTTTGGAAAGAAGATACCTTTTTCCTCATCCCTTGTTTCTGTTGTTTTCTTACCCGTCTTGAGGTTGGTCGTAACAGCGACGCGTTCTGTAAAGATGATGCCTTTTTCATTCATCTGAATTTCGGCAACTTTTTTGCCAGCTTTACGGCGGCGTACAACCGCAACTTTATCCGTGAATATGATACCGCGTTGAACGATTTCAACATCTATCGCAAAATTGAATTCTTCTCTGGCTGCTCCGATGGCACCCTTGATGAGAAGCGCATCATGTTTGCACTGCTCACACCGACTAGGTAAATCCCAGCCATTTTTGGCACATTTGATTTGATGAGCCGTGGACACAGAGATCAATGTACCACATTCCCTGCAAGGCACGTCTTTCTTTGGGTGACGCTCTTTGCACGGCTTACAAATTTTTGTTGGATGATCCCAATCTCGACGAGCGTCAATCTGAGACCCGCAGCTTTGGCAATCTACCTTATACCACTGGGCGGCGTTTGATTCCTTGCAGCTTTTGCAGAACTTAGGCGGTTTGTCCCAATCTCGACGTGCGTCAACGGAAGTACCGCACTTTTGACAACTCACCTTGTACCATTGCGCGGCATTTGAGGCTTTACAGCTGTTGCAATATTTCGGGGGCTTGTCCCAATCATAACGGGCACTAATTGATGTCCCGCAATCTTGGCAGCTAACCTCATACCATTGCGCCGCATTACTCTCCTTGCAGCTTTTGCAGTATTTCGGAGGATTGTCCCAATCGCGATGTGCCGATATCGATGTCCCGCAACTATCACAGCTGACTTCGTACCATTGCGCCGATTTGCAAGATGTGCAGGTCGATGGAGGATTACTCCAGTCTTCATGGATTGGCATTTCGTCGCCACAATCATCGCAATTTTGGGTGTACCAACCCGACATCTAAACCTCCTATGTATTGTACATATAGCAAGTTTTTGGGTTTTTTTAAGAGATGCTACTTCACCTCGCCAAGGATGACTTTATTGAGAGGCGACCTGGCTCAAAGAGCCAGATCTGCAGTCAGCGCATCATAGTATCGATGCCGTGCGATTGTTGCTTCGACATTTAGCAGTTCCAAAAGTTCGGGATGCTACTCGGATTCTAGTGCGTCGTGGTATTTTTCGTAGGCCATATCTGCCTGAATTTCTGCGAGATCGAGAGATTGTTGCAAGGTCATTTGTTCGTCCTTCGAAAGAGTTTTGTCAGGGGGAAGGAGTTGGTGGCCGATGGGCCACCATGTGATCCGCTTCACTCGCTGTCTTTCGCGAAAGAGAGGACGTCGAAGTCCTGGACGATGAGGTTGGTCTTGTAGATCGTCTCGCCGTTTTTCTCGTAAGAGTTCGACTGGATCGAACCTTCGACGATGATCAGGTTTCCTTTCTTGCCGACCTTTGCGTTGGCGATACGTTTGCGCATCTGTTCTGAAAAGGTAGTGATAGTGTTCCAGTTGGTTTCTGTTTTCCAGTTGTCGCCATCTTTGACTTGGCGATCTGAGGCGACTGAGATGTGTGTGACTTTGTCGAGTTTCGTTACTTTGCCGATGCGGCCGATGATGCGGAATTTTGCGTTATTGATCATGTTAGTCTCCATATTGTTTGTGTTTCGATGGGTCGTAACAAGGCGGATGGTTCTGAGCGGGAACAACACCGGAGGACGAAGTGGTGCGGCACGCAGGCGAAGCCGAGTACTCGGTTCGTTCGGAGCAGCGAAGCTGTTTAGTGATTGTGGACGGGCAGGTTCTCAGCCATGTCCCATCCATGAGAAACACGAAGGCGATATGGAGATGGCCGACATGACTACGCCTCAATCCAATTTGGCTGCAGCGCTCTATGACGAATATAGACGCCATACATTGCCCCAGCCCCGAACCGCAAGTTGGCGATGAAATAACGGGAGAATGGAAAAGAACATGACATGGTGCATTCAGAACAGCACTGCACCAAGCGCCCAATTAACGGTCAGGCATTTTCAAACCTAATCAATAAGCGCGGGTAGACCATACTTCTTAGAGTGAAAAAACGACGATCAATCGACTATAGAGGCCACGCTAGAGAGAGAAATTTTGAGCCAGATACGATTGAGCATTGATGTTGAAACCAACCGTCAGTCTTTCGCGGAATCTGACTTCGCAACTATGCGCACACGACGCTGGAACTTCTCATACTCATCTTGCGACAGGAATTGGCGAGCTTTCAGGGAAGCACGTCAAATGTCTAACCGGTCACATGAATGTAAGATTTAGTTACGATAGCCGGCCCTTATCGCAACTTCAGCACGCTGCTGCAGCTCGATTTTGCGAAAACCATCTTCGCGATTACGGAATCGACTAAGTGTCGGTGTATTCACCAAAAAAGACCTCTGCGTGATGTGTTGTATTTGAAGAATGACTGATTTTTTGGCATGGCTTTTGTTTCCACCTCTGGATTTGGGGCGGATTGGCTTTGTTGGTCTTGTTTATGCGATTGCCGGGGTTTGTTGGTTGAGAGTGATCTTGTTTGCGGCCTTGAGCAGGTTCTGCGAGATGGCGGCCATGACCATCTGCGCGTGGGTTTTCACGACGCCGAAGTAACGCGCACGATGCAGGCCGAAGAGACGTTTCATGGTTCCGAAGCACTGCTCGACCCGGAACCGGCGCTTGGAGATCAACCGATTGAAGCGCTTCTCCGACTGACGCAACGGGCGGTTGCGTGCAGCCTTGCGCATGATGCCATCGCGGTGCAGGCCTTTCAGGGATGCCCGGTTGGCTTTGCTGGCGTAGGCCTTGTCTGCCAATACCCGCTGTGCGCTGGCCCCGTCAATCATCGTGCCAAACTCCGGGCTTTCGGCTGAGTTGGCCGGGGCTACGTGAACCTTGTCGACGTACCCCTCTTCATCTGTGCGGGCAAAACCCTTGAAGCCCAGCGTGCTCTTTGAGCCCTTTTTTACCCAACGGGCATCCTCATCAGCGCTGTAGTGAACCTCCGGATCATCTTGTGTGTCGCCTTCTTCGCGATCCCGCGGGGCCTCGATATGGGTCCTCGGACGGGCCGCACTTTCAATCAGGGTTGCATCGATGATCGCGGCTTCGGCTTCTTTCAGCTTCAGTCCGTGGGTCTCGATCTGGTGGCAAACCTCAGCGAGAAGTGCGTCGAAAACACCCGCTTCAACCAGCGCATTGCGAAACCGGCAATGGGTTGTTTCGTCGGGGACCGAGCCGTGAAGTTCCAGCCCACAAAACAGCATGAAATCCAGCCGGACTTTCAGAGCCCGCTCCAGCTTAGGGTCCGATAGGCCATGCCATTGACCCACCAGCAGGCACTTGAAAAGAACAAGAGGTGTATACCCCGAGGGGCCCAATCCAGATCGTCCACGACCGCGCTTCAGAATGACGGAAAGCTTACCCCAGTCCAAAAGCGCATCGATCTTGAAAAGCGGATCGTCAATCCCGATCCGATCCGTCGCTTCTCGTAAAAACAGGTCCATATCGCCACCTTAATCAGACTGGCTTAAAAGTATCAAAATTCAACGCTTGGGGGAATCCTGAATTATGCAGAGGTCTTCAAAATCGATTTGCCAACTTGGCTAGTTTCTCTTCGAGTGCGCTATTTACGGCTTCGAGACGTCCGAAACCGCCTTTGAAGAAGCCTGCTGCATAGAGCGGCCATTCCTCACCATGAAGCTTAGCTTCTTCCAAAATTGGGTTCCTCCGACGATCTTCATGGTTCCAAGCAAACTTGCCGTAAGGCAGCCGGGCATCAACGGTCGGGTCTTTGTTCTGATCGAGCAAGATCATGGCTAAAAGAATTTCAAGCCGATCATAGAATTGCTCCGCGTCGACACCATTCTGAACTAGTAGCGGGGACATCAGTTTCAAGATGTGTTCGCTAAATGGAAAATACTGCCTGTTTTCACACAGCATCCTTTGGGTATCGATATTGAGGCAATATGCTGTCGTCAGTTCGGGCAAAAAAGTTCGGCGATGATCTTTGAATGTGAATTGGTGCCTTGCGAGACGGATTAGCAGCTCAAAATTACGGCCCATAACAGCACCGGCTAGCGTATGATAGAAAGCCTGCACTCCTGGATAGATCATCAAATCAAGCAAACCTGGTAGCCTGTTGCGCCGAGACGATGGGATGAGGGAGGTGATTGTTTGCAGGATGATTTCGTCATGAATCCTGTCACCCCATCTGGCAGCATAAAACATCATCTCGTTGAGTGTATCGCAAGCGCTATCATATGTGCGGAACCGTTGCCGCATGATGGTTTCAAAATCTTCTAACCTCGGGCGACCGACTTCAGCCTGATGATGCTCGGTTATAGAGACCCGCTCCGACCCGAGCAGGTCAGCAAGGCGGACTCGGTGTATCGGGTCGGCGACATACTTCTTGAGTAGCGCGAGTTTAACCGACTTGCTCTTGTGATCCGACGCGCCAAGTTCCTGAAGGGCTGCAACCTTTTCCGCGATTGCGTCGAAGAATCCGTCCGCATCATTGATAGAAGTAAGGGTCGCACCACGGAGATCTACAAGCTTTTGGACATTTGGTGCCACTTTTCCACGTGAGGTCCAGTAGGTTGCGTAGCGCCGGGTGGAGCAACGCTCGAGTGCTGAACGAAGAGCTGGATCCCAATCACCTGACCACCCAGCAATGATCAAACCGAACTCGTCTAAAATCCGGTCAAGGTATGCGTTTAACGCATCGGTATAAACAGACAGCTCGTCATCGGTATTCTTTATTCTGTCGTCGAGGTAATCGCCATGAAGCTTCACGATGACGCACTTCTGATGGGCAAGTGGTACTGCTCCAGACAACGCATCTTCGGTTGAGATCACAACCGGTGAGATACTTTCATCGCTCAGTGCCGTCTCCATGAGGCGGTCAAAATTGGTGGTTAGGATTACCCTTACAAAACCTTGAGAAACCAACCGGGCGATGGAGCGATGCGCTAGGGTCGGCACCTTCAATCCATCTTCTTTTTCATCATCCGTCGGTTCAAAAAAGCTCTGTAATATGGCGCGTCGTTCAGGTGGTGTTTTTGATAATCTATCCAAAATAGCGGAATAGCCGGGCTCCTCAGAATACTCGGTACGGTACCATGCTTCCAGATCTTGCGTTTCAGACTGTCCCGCCATCAAGGCAAGTCTTGTAATCAGCTCCATCGTAACTTCCCATCCTGTGGGAATGCCTGCGCTCCTTGAAACGCCTGAGCCCAAAAGCAGGGCATATACGCCTGGATTGGAGTGTATCGAATGGGCTATGTTCGTGGTTTCGTCCAATGATCTAACTTTCAAATAGGTGCTCGTCCTCTGACCGCAGGAAAATCAGAGGACGAATCTCGGTAAATAACTGCCACCCTGCCCTCTATCAAAATCGAATTCATACATCAAGACCTCTGCATAATTCAAAAATCTTCAAAATTGGCCACTATATATTGTTTTGGAGCGGTAACAAAAACAACATATAGGCGCTGAATTTCGTTGTTTTGTCATTATGCAGAGGTCTCACATCTGAAGTTCGCCTAGTGCCTGTGATTGCTGCCCAAGAAAAAAGAGAAAGCTATTGGGGGCTGATACGAACAAGTGGCACTTGCTGATGTGGTGTTGGGATTTCAACTGCATGATGTATGTTGCAATGGCATCGGAGAGATCTGACGCATGTTGTCCACCGTGTACACTCAATTGCTGTGGTCCCGCTGATGGCGAAAACTCGACGAATTGGCCAACCGAAGGACACTCCCGCTTAATAAATGATAGGGTGTCTGCGCCTGTTGGTCGCGTAAGGCTTATGGCCACAGCCAGTTCCGTGCCTGATCCAAGGTCTTCTATGGATGATATCAAATCCGTGGCTGAATTTCCGCTACCATCAGTGGCGTGCCAAATTTCTTTTCCCTTACGCCCGTTTTGAACAATTTCAACGGTTGCGCCGGATTTCAGATGCAGTGTCTTGCCTGCAAGAAACGCGATTAAAGCGTGAGCATCGAGGATAAGTCTCAGCGACGACGAGACAGCAAGACGGTCAGTTAAAAAGGAGATGATTTCGGTCTCCAATTGAGGTGACCAAGATGCGTTGTCCTTGAGATATCGCCCTTCAAAACATCCAAGCAGCGAGAGCAAATTTTTCGCTGACAGTCCTTTGGCATCTGTTGATAGTCTATCGAAAGACTGAACGGCGATTGTGTTGGGGTACTGCTGTGAGAGGAGCGTGGGAGCAAGGGAGATGTGCTGTTGCTCCAAGAAATCTAAAAGACCGTCTCGGTCGAGTGTTTGAATATCGCTCTTAATGAGTTGTACAGCCAGGGAGTCAAAACGAAAATCAGAGGTCGTTCCAGATGGAAGGTGAATTCCGACGGTTTTTGCTTTTACGGAAACTTGCTCCCGCATTTCTTCCATGTTTGGTTGACCATCAAGAACAGCAAAACGATCAAGAATTTCGTACAGCTCATTGTCTGTATTCAAATCTAGAGACTCGCGCCAAAGCATTCGGACTTTACCCATCCTGCTTGCGTCAGTTTTTCCGACCTTTAGTTTATCAAGCCTGATAACGCCATCTTCCCCGGAAACGAGTTCCGCAAGTGGATCGCCGTCCGCGATCCGAGCAGTTGTTACGAGACTATATCTATCTCCTTGATCACCTGAAGCGGAAGCATCCATTAGGCGATGCAATAGGGAAACAGAGCTTGCCCCTATAAACGACGGGTCCACTAAATCCTCGAACCCAAACCTATTGTGTCGTGTGGCCTGCCATTTTACCTGCTTGAGGTGACGCGAAAGTGGGTGCGCTCGCGATTGACCCATTGGCGGATCATAAAACACGACGACATCATCGAACGATTTTGCTTCTTTCCATTCATACCCAACCCTAACCACACCAGAATTTGGATCCAACAGGTCGAGCGCGTGCCGCCAGAAATGGCGCCCTTGATAATGATCGCCATTGGATCTTGCTGCAATTGGGTTTGGCATTGAAGACGCTACGATAACGGAAACTTAGGGCCAAAGAACGCGCGCCACGCTTGTAGCGCATCGCCATTTTTGCCGGTGCGCGCCAAGTTAATCGCTTTTGCAATGTCGCGATTGGCCGTATCAAGAATGCTTTGTGCACGCGAAACAGCGGCAGCATCCATTCGATCACTAACCGGAGCGCCCAGTCCAGCGGGGTCTGGCCAGTCTTCATGAATACGGTCGCGCAGCGTTGCAAAGAGAGCCTGCAATTCGCGATCAAATGAACCACCCCAGCCTCCATGTAAGCACTCAATCGCCATAACCTCTGTAAGGAAAGAAGGCTTTATCGGTTTTTCACCGTGCCGGCTGTTTTGGTTCCAGTACTTGACCATTCGAACAAGTGCCTTCCATTCATTCGAATAGGCTTGATGCGCTTCAGTGGCTTTCTTGGCGTGGATTTCGGGGTTGTGCCCATCCACTTTCCGGTCGCATTGTTGGGTATTGTATAGTCATTTCCATCGACAAAAGCAGGAACTGCGTCAACGCTCACAACCCGGTAATCGGTGTTATCATCAGAATCGACCACCACACCAAAATCTATTCCAACGGATCGACCTTGCTTCGTAACGGCGGCCCGACCATATTTTTCGACCAGCGCATCATCGAAAGCGGTGAGAATTTTATCTGGATGCTTATCCAAATAATGTTCTTCGTCTTCGCCAAGAACAAAGAAAATATCGACATCTTTCAGCGGCTTAGCTTTGGTCCAGCGCGCATAGCTGCCGGTTAGGAAACTTCGATCAATGTCAAATTTTGTATCAAGGTATTCGCGGACTTCAGTTTGTCTTTTCGATGCGTTGTCCTGCTCTTTAGTGTTCAACTCAAGGCGACTTTTAAACTTCTTGAATGCGTCGGGAAGCGTAATCATGATGCATCTCTCCAATATGATGCTGACGCCCCAAGACCATTGTGCTCAATTGTAGAGCCAAGGCTTTGCCGTACCATCCCATCCGTTGAGCGGTAACTACAGGGCGACCAACCTGTGACATCTGGTCGACCAGTCTTGTTGTGCAGTTTTAGTCCGTATTTGGCTGTTGAAGGGGCCACGCCAGCTTTCTTTATCGCCGACTTTAGTTGCTCTGTGTCGGTCCAGAACGAAGCGTCGCCCGATGACCAATCATAACGAACATCAATGTCCCATCGCGTTATAAGTTTGTTCGTCGATGGGTTGTAAATCTCCAACGTGATACATTCGAGATGCTCTGATTCGAGCCATGTTTTGAGGCCTCGCATGTTGACCTCTGTATCATTGACAAGCTCGGTGGGGTCCATTCCGCTTTCGCGAATGATGTCCTTCAAGCTCTTCAGTATGTTATCAGCAACATAAGTTACTGATTGCGTGCGATTATATGTGAAAACACCGGTCATGATCCTAGGAACCCCTCTACATCTAGTTCCAATCCCGACTGTGCTTTTTCAGAACTTTCTTTGGTCTTTTGTTTTTCGCTTTGATCACGTGCTGTTATTCGATCGCTTTTTGCTTTCAACGCCGATTGAACCCAAGACAAATCATCCGGATGGCACGGTAGTGAAATTGACCAATCACCCTTTAGGGGATCAAATGCTAAAACGTCTTCGTTTGCATCCGAGCCATCAATCGCGTCTTCATCGAAGAGGCAATAAATGCGGGTTTGCGGACCCTCACACGAGACGATGATCCCTGTTTTTTCGCAGGCTTTTTCAGCAATCGTGCTACTGGCGATTCCACTGATGCTTTCCAACTCAGAGCGCGCATCAACGTTTGTTGCCGTCAATAAGTTGACAATGGCTTGCCAGGTCGCAAGGGCATCACGATGCGGCGAACTACAGAAGGTACGACGAGTTACAGTCGCCATCACTTGCCCCCCTTTGTGTTACGGTTTTTTCTAGCTGATTGTGCCGCAGCGACGATGTTTTCGAGTGTCACTGTTTCGGGCTTCATTGCTATGCTGGGATTTGCTGCAAGTGCATTTGCTACCGTTTTCCGGATGGTTCGCCCATCCAGTTCGACGAATTCTGAGGCGCAACTTGCAAATTTGGGATGTTTGGCCAGGTCAGCAATTTTTGGATAGATGGCACCCAGCCCAACAATGCAGTCTTCGAGGATTTTTTTGCAAGCGGCTGCATTTGGAAGTGGAACTTCCATGACCAAATCCGAGCGGGAAACGAATGCACTGTCCACGGCTTCGGGAAAATTGCTTGTTGCGATAAAGAGCAGGTTTTGGTGGCTTTCGGCCAGCAGGTCCAACTGCACCAGTACTGCATCTGTTGCCCGGTGGATGTCGACAGGGTTCGCATCCATGCTGAGCTTAGATCTATCTACGGCGAGTGTTTCCACTTCATCCAACAGTACGATTGTGGGGCCAGCACTTGCCAATTCTGACACTGTTTGCGCAAACAAGTCAGCAACGGCACGCTGTGTTTTACCCATCGACGAACTTGTGAGGCCGTGTGCTTCGACCTCAACCAATCTAAAGTTCGAGCCCTTGAAGGCCTCTGCCGTCCGATTCGCTAGGCCTTTGGCAAGCGACGTTTTGCCGGTACCCGGCGGACCAACAAGGAGAATGACGCCATGGAGAGGTAGAACGGCACGCGAAACCTTCGGGCGTACAGTGAAGTTCAGGACGGCTTGGGACAAAAGTTGGGACTTTAATTCGTCTTCAAGAATTATGGAGTCCCACAGGTCCGCCAAACCTTTGTTTGGCAGTTTGGTAATCTTTTGAATGCCCTTTGGCAGCTCTCCTGCGAATTCCATATTCACTGTCGTTCTCTTACTTTTGTGGCCGCTTCATCGTAAAATGTTCACAAGAGCGGCGGTTTACAGTTTGCTACGAAGTCGAATTCCGACTCGCGTATGTCGCTTTCTCATTAGATAGATGATTCATTATCGATTTACAAGTATGCAATAAAATGTTAGTTTTTGTAAACCGACAGAAAAGGAACAAGCCATGATTGGTCACCGACTTCGGATTGCTCGTGCAGCAGCTGGATTATCGTTGCGCGACCTGTCGACACAGATCGACACTTTGGTCTCAGCACAAGCAATCGGAAAATATGAACGCAATGAGGATATGCCACGCTCAGGCGTCCTGCTGGCATTGTCTGATGCACTAAATGTCTCAGAAGAATATCTATTGAGCGATGATGATCTAGTGCTTGAAGGCGTGGAGTTCCGTAAAAAGCCCAACACATCTGCACGAGAGGAAGCGGCTATTGAGGCCAGTTCCGTGCATCTTCTGGAACGCTACTTGGCGATTGAAGATCTGTTACACCTAAAAAGTGTGGACTGGGAAAAACCACGAAGCGCGCCCCACCCCGTTCTAGACATTCGGGATGCAGAAGACGCCGCAAGATCCGTTCGTGAGGATTGGGGTCTTGGAAATGATCCGATACCGCAATTAGCCGAGCTCCTGGAGGAGAGGGGCATCAAGGTATTGTCACTTGCGTTGGAAAACATTGATGGGTTGGCAGCGAAGGTTCGACGTAAAGACCACATGGCCGCCCGCGTTGTTGTCGTGAAGAGCGATGCTTGGTCGGAGAGAAAGCGGTTTACGCTTGCTCATGAGCTTGGGCATATGGTGATCGATCCAGCTTCAAGCCTTAGTGATAATGACGTTGAAAAGGCTGCCCACAGGTTTGCCGGTGCTTTTTTGATGCCTGCTGACACATTGCGTGCGGAAATGGGATCAAATCGATCCTCAGTCTCTCTTGGTGAGCTTGTTGCATTGAAAGACCGATTTGGCGTGAGCATCCAGGCGATAGCATTCCGATGCAAAGATTTGGGAATACTCAATCAAAGTGCATTCGTGAAGCTGTTCAAACTCTTCAATAAAAGGGGTTGGCGAAAGCCACCATATGCCGAACCAAGGGCTATCTCACCAAAATGGGAAGAACCAAAGAGATTTGAACGGCTTTGCTATAGAGCGCTTGCAGAGAACATGATTGGTGAACCCCGCGCGGCAGAACTACTCGGCATAACTGTCCGAGAATTGGGTAAGAGACTGGATAATCCGGTAAGTTAGTCATGTCAGTTTTGGTCTCAGATACATCGGTCCTCATTGACCTAGATCGCGGCGACCTGCTCGAGCATCTCTTTCGTCTACCTTATGACTTTTGTGTACCGGACCTATTATACAAGAAGGAACTCGCAGGTGACCTGGGCGACAAGCTCAGGTCACATGGTCTTGATGTCGTGGAACTATCTCCCTCCGAGCTATCACGCGCGACAAGTCTGCGTCGTGAGCTTAAGGTGCTCTCAACTCCAGACACATTCGCTTTCTCCCTCGCAGAAGCACGCCGTTGGACGCTGTTAACAGGTGACGGCGCACTGCGTCAGCTTGCTCAGCGCCAAGGTGTAGGAATGCATGGCGTTCTATGGGTTATCGACGAATTCGAACGCGAGAATATAGTCGGAGCGAGAACATTACACCGTGCTTTGAGCGAAATTCACGCTCATCCACGCTGCCGCCTGCCAGCAGCCGATGTTCGGCGCATTCTAGCGAGATTGCTCACATAACCAGTCAAATTCAACGTCTATTCAAAAGGAGTTTATGATGTCCAAACTACGAAAATTTACACTGACCAAAGACAAGCAAAAAGATGATTGGGCGCTGACCGAAGAGGGGTCAAATCGTGCTCGCAAGAGGTTCTCGACGAAGTCAGAAGCGACCAAAGGTGGAGCGCTTGAAAAAGCTCTTGGTACTGGAGGTGGTTCTGTTCGTATTCGCAAGGAAGATGGGAAGATCCAGGAAGAACGAACCTTTCCAAGGAGCCGAGATCCAAAGAAAACACCCGGTTAGAATACCAAACTCTAGATTGAATCCATCAGATGAGATTTGCGATACAGGAAAGTGAACGCATCGAAGCGGTGCCTGGGGCACAGGGCAAGTGCCCCGGTTGCGACGCCCAGCTCATCGCAAAGTGCGGAACAAAGAAAATTTGGCATTGGGCGCACAAGGGCCAACGCCATTGTGACCACTGGTGGGAAAATGAGACACAGTGGCACCGGGATTGGAAGAACCACTTCCCGTCTGACTGGCAGGAAACTGCAGCGCGGGACGAACATGGTGAACTCCACATTGCAGACGTCAAGACGCCCAAAGGGCTGGTTGTTGAGTTCCAACACTCCTACATCAAGCCGAAAGAGGCGCAGATCCGCACTAAATTCCATCAGCCAATGTTTTGGATTGTTGATGGGATGCGTAGAAAGACTGACTGCAAACAGTTTCAGACCGCTCTTGCAGACGGTGTCAAACATCCAACCAAGGACGGTCTTGTCCACCAGCTTTGGATCCATGATGCACGATTATTGAAAGAGTGGGTTCATGTTGGCGTGATTGTCGCGTTCGACTTTGGCGAGGACATTGTTTGGGTGCTTCGACGCATCAAAGACGACTGGGTCTACGGTTTTGAGTATCCTAAATCTAAACTTGTTGAGCACATCTCAGAAAGCACTGCCATTCCTGACGTGCTATTTGGTGAGCCCACGCGCCGCAAGGTTCGATATCGACGGCGACGTGCTAGATTTTAGATTAATCTGGTCGGAGGTCATTTTCCGGCGAAACGGTCGACAATGCGACGCTCGACGTCAAGCAAGTACGGGATGACATTGCCTCCAGTCACTTTCTCACGCCCCCACGTGGTAGCGTGACGGAGACGTTTCAGACGTCGGTCTTGCCAGTCTTTGAACTCCTTTTCGCGCTTCATGACGACCGCAAAAGAACTCAACAATGCGCGGACCCCATAGGATAGTCCCAAGACGCTGCCGAAGAACGCAACGAAGCCTTCAGCACCCTTGAGCAAGCGATAGGCCGCTACATCTTGAGCCGCCTCCTCATTGAAGACCCTTACAAGCTCTTCCCTAAGTTGAAGGATTTGATCAATATCACTAAACACCCTGTCATCGTCCAAGTTCTTGGAAAGGGCATCGCATTTGTTGATGATTTCAACATATCTTCCAAGGAATCCTGAAAAGTTAATCCCATTCCTTAAGGTGAAGACGTCATCATAAGAGAGCTTTCCGAAATTGGTATCTGTGACCAATCCCATGTGATCAAGATCCGAAAGATCATCGGCGAGAAGCAAGATGTTCTCGATGAGGACATCAAAAAAGAGGCCTTGCTCAGAGAGGTCACCGCCATTCGGAATAAAGGTAGAGTCAGACTAGTCGATGAGCTCTTGTTGGGGGAGGATCAGCCTGCAGCCAGAGTGTTTCGCCCCCGCATAAAGATAGATGTATTCCGCCAAATCTCTCATGAAGAGGCGTTTCTGTCCATTAAATGAAGCATCGATGAACTCGTACAGCTGTCGTCCCTTTATACCTGCACCTTGGTGCTCTGTGAGCAGCGCATCACAATCAGCGGCTGTCACCACCCCGTATCGGCGAACGAAAGAATTTGGATTCCGAATTTGTGACCAAAACAACTCGTTGAACGTCAAAAACGTATCCGGCTGCTCATATGTTTGTATCGCGTCCGGCGTTGCTTCGATCGTCTGGATCAACTCCATTCCGGTTGCATCAATCCCGGAGGTACGTTCGCCCAGATACTCGGCGATGTCAGTCTTATCACTGCCAATGACAAACTTGATAATACCATCCGAGACCAGCTTCGGATGACTATGCAGCAGCTGGCGGGATGCGGTGAACCTCAGTTGATCGACTGGCAATACGATCGAGTGTGAAGTAACCGAATGGAATTTGATCGCCTCCTCGACTTCGGATGTGCTGTCATCCTCGCGCGCAAATCTCGTGAAAAAAATGTTGTCCATGTTTCTAAATCCTTTCAGCACCGACACCGTAGGCGGCGTCAAATGCTCGTGTAGTCTCCTTGTTATTCAGGCACCGGGGCCAATCCCATTTCCAGTTCGGGTAAGTCTCTGAGGCTTTGCAAATCAAAAGTTGCCAAAAACTTAGACGTCGTCACAAACGTATGGGGCGCACCTGGGCGCGGGCTTTTCGGTCCGTTTCCGATCAGCTTCTTGTAACGCAGCCGGCTCAGTAGATCACGGTTGATCTCCTTGCCGAAGATGTCGGCAAGCCCTGCCCTATCGATAGGCTGATGATATGCAACTGCGCAAAGCACGGCCATCTCTTCTTCCGTGAAGTCTTGATGTTGATCTCCGACATCGGCAGAAGTTCGAATAGCAGCCGAGTATTGTGGTCGCGTCCGAAACATCCACCCAGGGGCTACGGCCACGATCTCATAGGGTTTGCCTTTGAGATCTGCTCGGACGTCTTCAATCAACAAATCGATGTTGGCGTTTCGCCCAACGACGCGTTGCAACGCTACTCGTTCCACCGGCGCGGCACTGGCGAAAATCACCGCCTCGATCCGGTTCATCCATTCCCGCCATCTGAGCTCGTCAGGCAGATCATCAAGTTCCAGATCAAGCACCTCGACCGCTTCATCCTGTTTGCGTGCCGCACCCATTATGCCACCCCATAAAGCCGGAAGGTGGATCGGCCGGTCAGTTCTCGCGCGACACCAAGCTTCACCAAACGGTCACAAAAACGACGCGCAGCCCGTGGGGTCATTTCTATAGATGTGCCATGGATGCGCGGAGACAGCATGCTCGACGGCAGGACCGCATCTTCTGACAGAAACAAATCAACTGCGGCAATCGAACCCTTAGCCCGCAGTTTCGGGGCAACCGCGCGCAGCCGATCCGCGCGACGTGCTAGATCATAGGCTACACGCGTTGCATCATTTGCGCCGCGCGCGACTGCATCGTTGAATGCCAGTTGAAAGGATAGCGGATCGCCATCGTGGAGCGCCAGAAACGCTGTGCGTTTAAGATGCTGCGCGCAAAGCGGTACAGGATGCGACCAACCAAGCGCCCTGGCCAAAGCAACGTCGGCACATTGTAGAGCAATTGCCTCTTGGCGTGGAAATTCTTCCAGAACAGCACCTGCCCATGAACAAGCTTGCGCAACGGGTGTGCCATGCAGCATCGCCTCGGGCGTATCCCTAAAGAGCTCGGCCAAGGGTATTGCCAAGTTACCGAACGTTGAATGAGAAAGTGCGGTTAAGGGTTTT
>JAAHTH010002135.1_pt1 | contig 15757 bp, 14 predicted proteins | sample 6116091 | NCBI WGS metagenome assembly JAAHTH01 (sample SAMN13939990, study PRJNA603662) | sponge metagenome | isolation source: marine sponge | host: Mycale hentscheli | place: New Zealand | collected 2006 | reverse complement strand
CTTACACGGTTGCTTTACAGCGTTCCCTGAAGGTACCCCTCCACTTTTTCCTTTTTCTCTTTACACCTTTAACTTTTTAATTGCAGCTTCATCTCCTTTAGCTGCTTTTTGAATTAAGTCTTCCATCTGTTTCAGATCGTCCTTAAAAGCTTTAGGATTTGACTGTATTTCTTTAATCCATTGCTCAACAACCTCTGTTTGTTGTTTAGTCAAATTTTTCGACATAATGTATTCACCAATTTCTTTAGTTGCAATTAATCCAGTTTTTCTACCTGCCCATTTAATTGCATCCATCGCTATTTTAAATAGTTTAGCTGCCATTTTTTGACCAAGCCTAAGTCCGTATCCAATACCCCTTCCAATAAGAGGTCCACCAAATACGAATAAAGTTCTAAGACCAACATCACCCCAACTACCATTACCTTGAGATAATTTATAACTACTTATACCTACATTTACTAATTCTAATCCTACACCTATTAATGCTGCAGGTGGAAATACTGTACCTATGGCGAAAGCAACTAAAGCTGCTGCATCAATCCAATCTTGAGCATCCCATGATGAAACCCATTCTAAGAATGTACCTAAGTGACCCCAATCTGTTTCATACTCACCCTGAGAACACATTCTAGGAAACGCACCTCTTTCATTACCATTAGGGTTAAGTTGATAACCCAATTTTGTTAATCCCTGTAATGAATTATTCCAATCGTCAGCACTCCATTGTTCACTCTTCTCACCCTCAAGGTCACTACTACTTACATTTTTTGTTCTTTTAATTTTACCATCAGCGACTAATCTCTTATATTCATTAATCCCTTCTCGATATACTAAATCAGCATTATATTTAGTATTAAAACTACTTTTTCCTTTAGTTCTCTTTATTGTATCGTTACTTGCTTTTCTTTTTCCTAGTTTCCAAAGTAGTTTAACAAACTTTTCCATTGATTCACTTGGATATGTACCTTTTCCTGTATAATTACCCCCTACATCTCCAGGATTCCACCCCCATGAATTAGTTGGTTGACAATGTGTACATTCATCATTATACCAACCACAAAGATATTTTACATGCACTAAATCACCACCAACTCTAAAATCACCATAAGAATTTTTATTGCTTTTAGTACCATTTAGACTAGACCAACCACTTGATTCACTTCCACTCACATTAGGGCTATCTGCAACCCAAGAATTTTTTGACTTAGTAGATTCTTTTAATAATAACTTACTATACTGACTTTCAGTTACAATAATTTTTTTAGAAATAGTTTTAAGTCTATTTTCTATCCAATTATTATTTAGACTTAGATTATTTAATTGATTTTCGGAAATTATTATTTTCATAATTATATCTTTAAGTTTTATCTAAGTCTATTGTAATTTCTTTACCATTTTTATTAAATCCATCATCAGTTATTTTTTCGAAAAAATTAGTAGGTGTAACCCCTTTTGGCCAATCTTCTTTTTTTGTTTGTTGTACCCAACTCAATGGTGATTTATTAGCGTTAAGTATTGGATCACCAGTAGCAGATTTTAACACCCATACACCAGAACCTTTAAAGTCTCCTTTTATTTTAACTTCTTTACCATCCGAAGATCTTATTTTAATCTTATCGGTTTTACTACCGCCACCACCAGCATCTTCATCTTTCTTGATTTGACTATTTTTATCTGTTGCCAGAAATATATCGGGATAACCTAATGCGATAAAAAAGTCTCCAATATTCTCCTGTTTCTTAAACGATTCATCACCCTTAAATTTTTCACCACAATCCCCTAACATCTTTTTATGTGAATCACTAATGGCGTTTATTGATTTTTGTTGACCTTCTTCACCATCTTTACTAGCCTTATTATAAAGTTTTAGATAACCCAATATACCATTTTTACATTTCTTTTTATCCTTAAAATCTTCTACTTTTGATTTTACTTTCTCACCAAACTTTTTCTTTTCACCTCCATCTGGGGTTTCTTTTTCTTTTTTCCTTCTCCTTTTACCAAAATCATCTGAGTCATCTTCAGTTTCTTTTCCAGATAACGCTTCTTTTGCCCAATCTATATCGTTTAATTTTGTTAAAGTTTTATCAACTTCAATCTCAACATTATCATTAGTAAATCTACCAGATTTAATTTTTTTAATAATATCTTCTTTTGAAAAAGATTTTGTTGTTCCATTTTTTTTCTTCACTTCAAAATCTTCTTGTTCCACTAAGTTACCATATAGTCTTTCTTCAGTGAAAAGAGATTTCATTCTATTTATTTCTTCATTTAAAGTATTGGGTGTATGTTTCATAACTTTTTATTTTATAAATACTTGTTATTATATAAAAAAAATCCTCTTTGCGTTTTTTTTTCACACAAAGAGGATAATATAATATTTTTTTAAAAAAATATTTTTAGAATACGTTAATTGCTCTATCGAATCTTAAAGTACAAGTAATGTCTGCTAAATCTGATGATGAATAATCTAAACCACCAAAATCTGCGTCATTAAGTTGAGTCCCTTGTAAAATCCATTTCTGAACAACTACACCGGTTGGGTCTAACATTTCTAATTCTATATCTTTTTTGTATCCAGCAGCATAACCTTGTCTACCTGTCACTGATTCAGAATGAAGTCTTACCCACTCCATCAACGCTTGTGTTGCTGACGGTCCGATAGGGTCTCTAAATGTTACTGAAATAGTTTCCCATCTGAATCTACCAATAACATAAGTTTCTGTATTTAAAAAAGGTATTGAAACCTCATCACTAGTATATTTTGGTCTACTTGCAGTTGAAATCCACCATTCTTGAATACCTAATTCATCCGGAAATCTAAGAATCCATCTATTTTTTCTCAATGGTTCATAAGGAACCGGCATTCTCATTAATAAATCTGCCATTTTTTTATTTTTTTAATATTGTTTTATTCTTTAATAATAAATATTCAGTTTTCGGAAAAAGCATTACTTTTTGACTATAATTCTTTTTTTCTTTGGGTTTTTAGGGTCAGAAGTATCATAAACTAAAAATCTAACATTAGGATATATCCTCTTTAAAGTCTCTTCAATGTATTTTTCAGCACTTTCAATGTTACCTAAATCATCATCACTAAACCCAACGCTTATACCTGTAAATTCATCATTATTTTTTATTTCTTTCACTGCATTAACCACTCTATCCACAAAACTTTTTAAAGCAATTGTCTTAGCAATTTCAGGATCAGTAGAAGAAGACTCAATACCAAACTCCTCCATAAATGAATCTGAAGAAACTGGATAATAGTCTTGTAAGTTTAAATATTCATCTAAAGTTACACCATGTAAGTTAGACATCATTTTTTCTTTTTCATCTTCAGATAAAATATCTTCCAAAATTACTTTAATAGCATCTTTAATTGCAATTGGTGGATTACCTCTAGCGGTAATAATAGAAAAGTCACTACCATATACTAATGCTTCAATGAACTTATCAAAACTAGGTCCGAAAGATTTCTTTTTCAACGCCTCTTTAGTGTCTTTTAAGAAAGAATCATAACTTCTAAAATCTCTAAAAGATTTTATAATGTCATTATTTTCATATCTGTATGGTAAACCTTTACTATTATCTGTCCCAATAAACTTTCGTATTTCCCTAAATTCCTCCGTACCAACAGAAATAGGTATCCAACTCTCCCCAACTCTTTTTTCTAAATATATTTGAGTGGGCATAAATAAGATATTATCATCCCAATCAAAAGAGTAAGCTCTTTTTTGAAATTCTAAGAGTAGTCTGTTTTGATGTTTTGTAAGTCTTAGTTTCATATAAAAAAAAAGGCGGGTATCTCTACCCACCTTATTTATTTTAAAATTTATTATTAAATGTCATCGAAAGATGCACCAGTATTAGTAATATTAAATTCAATACTAATATATTCTAATGTTCTTGTTGGTTTAATAAATATTCTACTATTAAGTTCGTTTCTATCTATTGATTCAGGTGTATCGTCTAACACAACTCTAAAATCAGTTAAACCTCTTTCTTTTCTAATATTATCTAAGATAGGGTTAACTAAAGATAAAAACTGATTTCTTACAACTTCATCATTTTGCTCGAATAACAATCTAATTGAAACTGCTGAAATAAGTTTTCTAGCTTGTAATAACAATCTTCTAACATTAATTCTGTTAAGTGCAGTTTCTTTAACTTGTAAGGTTTTATTTCCCCAAATTACCACACCTACATCTGAGAATGTCGCCATTGGATTAATCATCCCTTCATAAAGAGTATCTCTTTGATCTAAAGTTAATTTAGTTCTAGCTTTAATTGCGTTTGTTGTACCTCTATTTAAACCTGCAGATGCAAACCAAGGGAAAGCTACATTATCAGTCAATGCAATGTTTCTTACAACTTCTAACGTTGGTGGTAACCAAACGTATTGGTTGTTCTCTGTATCATTCATCTGTAACCACGGCCAATAAGTGGCTGAATAGTTACTGTCAATTCCAGAATCGGCAATCATATCCACCGCTTCAGATGGGTCAATTGCTTGTCCATCAGAATCAGTATCGGGTGTTGATAAGATATACAATGAATCTGCTCTATCCGATTCAACAACGTCAATTGCGTTTTCAATTAATCCTGTTTGATCTCTTAAGTCTAATCCTGGTGTTGCAAAAACATTAATGTTAACTGACTCCGGATTGTTAAACGTATATAAACCGTTTAAGAATGCGTAATAATCAGAAGTGATACCTTCATCACCCTCACTAGTAATAAACGTTTTAAATGTACCCTGTGTAAGTCCAGCAGAACCTTTACCACCATTCTTAGTATATGCATCACCGTTTGTTCTTTGTGTTCTATATTCATCCCATCCATCATATCCACCAAATGGTGCGAATGTGAATTTTCTAGCGGATAATCTTTCATATGGTCCACCTGTCAGTGAAGCCGTTGTAGTAAATGCTGAAACACCTACTTGTAATGTTGGTGTGTAACTAGCACTACCGTCAGATATCTCTGCACCACTAGCGTTTTTATCCATATGGAAACCATTAGTACGTCCAGTGAACACTCCTTGATTGACTGCGTTTCTACCTTTATAGTCGAAGAAGTCTTGATCGACACCTATTCCACTATTTAATCCTAAATATGTTTTCCTTAATCTAGCATTAGTTAAAGAACTAGAGTAAGCCGTTTTATATTCAATTTGTGGTGGTAATGAAGTACGTGTACCTACATATGTTCTATTTAAAACACCTTCGAAACCTGCAGGGAATGCATTAGTTGGAAAATCGTCTGCCATTTCCACCATTACATATTCACTCCTTAATGGGTATTCACCATCAGAAGTACCAATCTTTCTACCAATAAATCCATTATCAGTTGGGTTCATACTTAACTTAGAATATTTCTCAATCGTTTTTATGTTAGCGTCAGTTTCAGTAAATTTTCTTATGATTAAATCAAATGTCTTATCATCTGGTTTAATATTAACAATTGAGAATTTAACATCTGAATTTGCTGCGTTACCATCAGAAATTGTAATAAATCTAAATAGTCTCTGTAATACAGAACCCCTTAATTCAGAAAGTACATATGGTGAAGAAGCTGATTTCCATTGTTCTTCATAATCATTTAAGTTATTTGTTGTACCAGAACCAATTTTATTAAATGAAACATCTAATCCTCTTACTTTACCAGCAGTGTCTAAATCTTCCATCACATTATAATATAACTCCTCAACAAATAATTCTGTTTCTTTATCTTGTACTTTTGTACCAAATAATCCAGCAATATAATTAGTATTTGTTTTATCTAATGATGTTTCATAACTAAAGTTATTACCACCACCAGTTGTACCGGTAATTGTGAAAGTCCCAAATGGGTTATTTATAATATTATCAGTATTAGTCATATTTGCAGTTGCAACCGTATAATCTAATAACTCATCACCTTCATAATCACCTCTAGATCTTAATGTTGCGACAACACTTCCATCCCAATCGTAACATTCTGCAGTATATGAAGTCACAGTACCCGATGTTGTACCTGTCACAAATCCTGCGTCTACTGAAGGTCCGATTGCGGTTACTGTTAAGTCGAATGTTGAACCATCGAAGTTACATCCTGTTTTAATGAATTTTGGATCAGTAATGGTAATTGAGTCACCGATATCTGCGTTCCCTATATTAGAGAAAGAAGAAGTAATTAATCCTTCATCGTATAAATCTTGAAGATTAGCATCTGCAAAAGTCATAGTAACAGGAACACCACCTGTAGTGGCACTAAAAGTTAAATCCCCATTTGCTGCAGTTGCCCCTTCTACAATTGTACTAGGATCTTCATTAGAATCCATAGTGATACAAAAAGCGTCACCTGCCTTATAACCAGAATACCCCAATACTCTACTCACATAAAGTTGGTTGGTTTGTGTTAGGAATGATTTTGCAATATAATTTAATTCATATTTATGAAAATTAGAACCTTTAAATTTCTCTGAATTTAACCCACCAAAATAATTGATGAATTCATTGTAGTTAGAAATAAAAACTGGTTCAAATGCAGGTCCTTTGGGTGTCTCACCCACCAAACCTAGTGTAGTAACTCCTACTTGACGAGTTACAAATGTTAAATCCTTTTCTGAGGTAAAAACCCCTGGACTTACAAAAATTCTATCTGTCGATGCCATTTTTTAATTTTTTCGTTTTTATTATGTTATCTTTTTTATAATAAATATGCTGGTTTTTTTGAAAGTAGGTTTATGTTTTAAAATTGGTATGACTGTTTTCATACTTTTATCATACTTATATAAAAAAACCTATGAAACGGAGTAAAAATCTAAAGATAACACCTAAAACACATGAAATTTTAAAAAAGTATTGTGAAGAAAACGGTTTAAAGATGTTTGCATTTGTTGAGAAAATAATAAAAGATAGGTGTATCCCTGAAAAAGATATATATGGTGAAACTAAATTATGACACCATTTATCTCCAAACAAATACAAAAACATCTGTAGTGCTTGGTGTGTAATCATTAATCCAATTAAGAACATTATTTTCCCCCAATGTATAATCAGTATTAGATTGGTATCTTACACCATTAACGTATAATTCAGTAGTATTTATATCATTCAACGTATTAAATTGTATTAAATCTTCAAAATATTGTTGCCCATCTTCTAATGGAGAGAATTGATGTGAATAATAATTACGTCCAATATTTTTTACAATAGAACTTGGATCTCTAACTATATAATTTTTTACTATTCTTTTCATATTATCGTATTTTTCCTTTTAGAACAAGTGTTGCGCTACTAGTAACGTCTGTTTTATTTATAGTTATTTCTAAATTATCCCCATATTCTACCTCATAAGGTAAGGATACAGGTGTCCCATTTAAAGAAATCACATAAGAATTTATATTTGACACATCAATAGTGAAATATGTTGCATCATTTTCAATAGTTAAATTAAACACATTAACTCCGGGGTCAAATTGTATTCTTACTTCAATCTCACCCTCTTCTTTTCTTTGTACTATCTGATAAGGTGCGGAATGTAACTCCTCAACAACTTCATAAAATTGTATACCCCTACTAATAGCTGGTGCTACTTCGAATTCCTCCTCATCTAATAAATACCCTAACATCTTTATACTATAAAGTTGTACATAATACCTTTTTTCGTCTACATTGTTAATAACACTTTCATCACCAATACTGTCTAACATTAGAGGTATAGGGTGTCCATTAATTCTGAGATATTTCTCCCCAGCAGAATAAGATTCTAACATTTTTTTATTAAAAATGTTTAAATCCCTCATCTTATTACAAAATAACCTAACTTCATAGTTCATATCTATAGATACTGGTTGAGGTATTTTATATATATCAAAACTTTTTATGTTACCATCCCAAGTGGGTATCTTCATATATGTGAAAGTGGGTTTACCGGGAATATTAAATGTTCCCGCATAATTAGTACCGACTTGCGCATCTGGTTTCCTCACAATGGTAATAAATGGTATTTTTATATTTTTATTTTCATCGGAAAATTTCCAAGTTTTAGCGAATTCTGCCCATCTTTGAATACTTAAAAATATTACTGGTACTTTTTGACCACCTAACACTAAATTTAAAGAGTTTTTTACATATTCTATAAAATCCCTATCCATATCTTCATGTAAAATACTTTTAGGTAGATATGTGCCATTATCTGATATATTATCTAACATTTGTTGTCTAGCCGCAAATCCAGTTTTCGGTGGATTTATATTTAAACTTTTTCTATAATTTTTAGGAAGTCCCATATAATTAAATACCTTTAAATTCGTCTTCATCTACTGGTACACATGTCACAGTTCTGTAAAAACCTTTATAACCTACCATTGTATGTGCGTTATCTGATGTTATTATACCATTATTAGATACAGTATAATACTGTATTTTATCTTCTGTTTCCGCATAACCTACATAATCACCATAGTTAATTTCTGCACCCAACTCAGACAGTTGTTTTGAATAAACACCAAAAACTAAATTACCATGTTCTAAATGTCTTAACGACCCATTAGAATTATAAGCCTCATTAACAGGTGTTGCATTATTTAAATTAACTGTTAATTCTACCGGTGGTTTAAACCTTATTTCATCTCTTCCTGCTTCACCATATATATCATCAGTCATTGATTCACCTTGTAAAACTTGAAACAAAATAACCTTTATATTAATGTCACCTTCTAACCATTCCCTACCAAAATCAATTTCCAGATCAAAATCTTCTTGTGAAAAAAACTTATTTACCCTGGTAATTGGTATTTTTCTGTCGTTTTTCATGTATCTTTTCTCTATAAATATTTATAGTTAATAAAAAAATGACTATAATTATAATTATGTTAGATATAAATGATATTAAAGGGTTAGGTGTGGAAGAACTTTTGAAAACGTATGAAGGTAAAAACCCATATATAAATTATATGAAAAAAAAATATCTTAGTGAAAAAAAATATTTTTTAACCACTAGTCAAAGTAAATACGTTAAAAAGTTTTTTTCTTTTGAACCTAAAATACTAAATAAAGTTATCAGGATAACGAATTATTTTGCAGAACAATTGAAAGAAGAACACAAATTAAATGTTCCGATAGAAAAAGTTTTCATTGAAACTTTGTTAGCTGAATCAGATAAGGCAATACATGTATTATGTAAGTTTTATAAAAATCAAAAAGACGTTAATTTATTATGGATACCTAAAACACAATTAATTGATGATATACATTTTGAAGAAATTAAAGTAGAGGTAGACTATGAAAAATACCAAAAGATGGATAAAAGAGGTTGGAAAGCATTCTCACATCAAGAAGATGGTATTGAATTTCTGTTGAAGAATAAAAAATGTATTTTAGCGGATGATATGGGATTAGGTAAGACATATCAATCTATTGTATCAGCAATTGAGTGTGGTGCACAAAGGGTGTTAATTATCTGTCCCGCTTCATTAAAGATAAATTGGATGAGGGAGGTACAGAACTTTTGTGAGGATGTGTCAATAATAAAAGGTAAACATTGGGATCCTAATAGATTTACAATTATAAATTATGATATTCTTAAAAATTTCCATACAATAGAAGAAAGAGGTAAAAAGTATGAAGAGTGGGAATTACGTAGAGAAATTGTGGAATTTAATCCAGATTTAATAATTTTGGATGAAGCACATTTTATTAAAAACCACAAAAGTATAAGGGGTAAGATTATAAAAGATATTTCTAAAAAATATAAACCAGAAAGAGTTTGGTTACTTACAGGAACACCCATTGCCAATAGACCTATGGACTACTATAATCTATTATCAATTATAGATTGACCTGTCGCTGATAATTGGGTACATTTCGCTAGAACGTATTGTGAAGGTGTGAGATTCAAAAAAGGGGGTAGATATATTTGGGTAACCAAAGGTGCATCTAATTTAGAAGAATTAAACCAAAAAACAAAAAGAACTATATTAAGAAGAAAGAAAGATGAAGTATTAGATTTACCTGATAAGTTAATAACACCAGTTTATTTAGGTTTAGAAAATGTTGACGGATATAAAAACGTTTGGGAGGAGTATCTATCTCAAAGAAAAGCAGATGGTAAAAAAGGTAATCCTGCTAGGGACTTAGTTGAGTCTACATTATTAAGAACGTTTATTGCAATGGAGACAGTACCATATACAATTGAAAAAACTGAAGAAGCTATAGAGTTAGATAAAAAAACAATCATATTTTGTAATTTTAACGATGAAATGGATTCATTTGTTAGGTACTTCGGAGAGAAAGCCGTATGTATTAGGGGTGGTATGAGTGAAAAACAAAAACAACATGCGGTAGATAGATTTCAGGAGGATGATAGTTGTAAAGTGTTTATTGGACAAATTAAGGCTGCAGGTGTTGGTTTAACTTTAACCGCCGCAGAAATTGTCATTATGAACTCTTTAGATTGGGTTCCAGGTAATCATGAACAAGCGGAAGATAGGGCATATAGAATAGGACAAAACAAAACAGTTAATATTTATTATATGTTAATCGATGAAACAATAGACACATTAGTGTGGGATATTTTAAATGAAAAAAAGAAAATCATTGGAACAATTATGGGTGAAGATGATATAATAAGTGAATTTATAAAACAAATAGAAAATGGAAGTAATAGTATTTAGTATGGAAGGTTGTCCTCATTGTGATAATCTTAAAGAAAAGTTAACGGAAAAAGAAATAAAATTTACAGTTAAAGATGTGGATGAAAATGAAGTATTATATGAATCATTCTCTAAGAAAGTAGAAAGTGAGTTTTTACCCGCAATTTTAATAGGTAAAAAAGCGTTTATTCCTGAAAGATCATTTCAAACAATTGATCAAGCAGTGGAGATTATTCAAACTCACCTGTCGGAGCTTTCTCATCGTGGTCACCATTTAGGTTAAAATTAGCATAGTTTTCACTATTATCACTAATCAATTCGTTTAATTGATTTATTACATTATCATGTCCATAATCTCCCTCCCATCCAACACCACCTTCGTTGGAGTGTATTAAAGATTTTCTTATACTTTCTAATCCCTCAATTAATTCATCTTCCTCGGCAAATTGAATTGCAGATTCAATATCTCTGACTGCAGATGCTAAATGATTCATAGCCTTATGCATTAAACCAACAGATATATCTGTAGAGGTTTTAGTTTTTGTCTCAGTGTATGGAGAGAGATTAACATCTATCTCATATTCTGTCTCCTCTCTTAAAATTTTTTTTATTAGGTTTCTTTTCATCATTTAATAAATATCTTAATATTTATAAATAAATAGAAATTATTATGGGAAACGCATTAAACGATAAATTAAAAGATGAGTTATTTACTCAGATAAAACACAGGTTAGGTGCACCTATTAGAAAAATAGAATTAGATAATGATCAAATGTGTTCATTATTAGATACATCTATTGAGGATTATGCTCAGAGAGTTCAAGATTGGTTGATTGAAAACCAATGGTCTTCATTATTAGGTAATACTGCAGAAAATATGGATATTGCTTTTGCATTAACAACCAGATCTTTAGATTATGAATCTAGATTCTCCTATGCTTACTCAAAACAAGTAGGGTTACAAGATAGGGGTCCGTGGGAAATGAAAAAAGACTACGTTACGATAGAAGCTGGAAAACAGGTATATCAAATACCTGGAGGTAGAGAAATTAATGAGGTACTATGGATTACACCAAACAGTACTGACCACGCACTTTATTCATTCTCTGGTTTTGGTGATTATGGTTTTGGTGGTGGATTCGGACAAGTCCCATATGCGGGATGGGGTCAAGGTGGTGGATTAGGAAACGGAGGATTTTATGTGGCACCAGCATTCGATGTATTATTAAGAGCACAAGACTTTAGTTTAAAATCTAAACTACTTAGGAGTGAATTAACACATAAAGTTACTGCAGGACCAAACGGAACTAGATTATTACACTTATTACCTATACCTGGTAGTAGATTATCTTTTGCGGCTGGTGGTTTAGTTGGTAGTCAAATTGGATTGGCTGGTACTAAAGTTTGGTATTACTATTATGACACTAACGGAATGGACCAAGACGAAATAGATAATTGTTTAAATGAGAATAAAGATATAATTAAATTACCAAATGAAGTACCTTTATCAAAATTAAGTTATTCCGACTTAAATGAACCAACAAGGGTTTGGATAAGGCGATATCTAACTGCACTATTTAAAGAAGCACTAGGTAGAGTTAGAGGTAAATTTAGTGGGGCATTAAAAGTACCTGATTCAGAATTAACTATGGATTATGATAGTTTATTGAGTGAAGGTAAGGAGGAACAATTAAAATTATTAGAAACATTAGATGCTAGATTAGAAAGATTAAGTAATGCAAAACAATTAGAACTTAAAGCAGGTGAAGCAGAAAATCTTAATAAATCATTAAGTTACAGACCGCTAGGATTGTTCGTTATCTAAACAGTATTCATCTAATATATCATATTCCTCAAACATATATGTAGGGGATAAGTTAATAGAATTCCAGAATAACATTTCTTCATCTGTTACAGTTAATAGATTATCTATAGTGTCTTGATCACCCTCATTAAAAGGTTCACCTGAAGTTAATTCTAACTGTTTTCTAGTGAAATATTGTCTGTCTAATGGTGAAGTAATTAAAATTTCATCCCTTACTTCTCGTGAAAAACACACTAATAAAGGTTTAATTCTTTTATTAAATGCGTCAATATATCTTTCTATATTATACTCACCTGTTGCTTCAGGATTATTTTCTATAATATCATTAGGTATAAACCTACAATTAAGTTTAACTATAGAGTCACCCATTAGGGTTTTATATGCGACATCTGTTGGTATACCAGTGTTTGCCTCTTTATTTTTTGCACTACTACGAACCCAATTATCATCAGACCATGACAACTCCCACCCATTTTCTAAAAGGGTTTTCTTTTTTTCTTCATAGTCACTACCTTCTTTGGTGAACATATCCATCTGACTATCACTCCACCCTTTTTTAGGTTTATTAACTTTCTGTACATCTCCGTGAGATTTTTTCGTTCCAGTATTAACGTAATATATAGTATCCCCTAAATCCACATTGATATTTTCTTTAATAATTAATTCCATATGTGCTTGTTTAGGTAAAGGGTTACCTGCCTTATTTAGTTTTTTTGATCTTTCATTATAATCATTTACTGATATTCTGACTCTGGATTTATTTGCAATTTTAGAAAGTGGTATTTCTTGATTATATATTCTTTCTAAAGTATCATAATATTCATTAACAAATTCATAACCTTTACCTGTTAATAACATTTTAATACCGTCATCTATAAATTCCGCAATATATGTAGGTAATTTTTTAGACTTAATCGTATTACCAACTAATTTAACTTTACCATCAATTAAATCTGCATAATTCTTACGGGCTAAATTAATCGTTGCTTCACATATTTCATCTACATCTAGACCCATCACACCTTTCATATACACATCATTATATTCTGCAACCACCGCATCCATACCACTATATGTTTTTCCAGTCTCATTAAATCTATGTTTACCACTAGAAGTATAAACATATTTATCCACATCTTCAGGTATAGAAAAGTTGAACCCGTCAGTATCACCCACTAAAGGTCTAAAACCTTTCTTATTGAAGTACCTTATCATATGTCTTAAGTATTGTCTACCAGTACACGTAATCTTTTCCCCCATATTAGTATCACCCCAAGGAAACACATTAGGTGCAGAAATAGACCCGAACATACCGTTATTTAAAATCTTTAAAGGTAATTGTTTTTTATCATAATATTCAGACTTTTCTTTCTCACCTAATTTGGCATGTTTAGATTTTAATTCCTTATAAAGATTACGATAATCATAGTTATATTGTAATAGTCCTCTCATTGCACCTGTAACATCAGAATTTGTGAAAACATCATGTGTAAGTTGGATTGATGGGTATAGTGATGCAAAGTCAAACTTTACTACTTTTCTACTAAACCCAACCTCTAATAAACGTGAAAGTCCACCAGTAAAACCTTTTGTGGGTAATGTATGAGGGATAGCTAAACCTTTTTTATATGACCAACCTAACATAAGTAATTTCCAAGTAGCAGCAGTACCCATTGTAGATGACCTCATAAATGATGTTGGTAAAACTTTAGATAATAAAAATGTTGCCTGATTAAATATATTATCTACTTTTTCCGTCTCCCATAAATCATCAATCAAATACCTTTCTACTATATATTGCCCATTAACCACTTGACAACCCATAGGTATATCTGTTCCTAATATCCCCCATTCACCATTTTCGTCATTAAACCAGTATTTAGTTTCAGTATCTTTCCACACCTTCCCAATTTTATCGCCAGGAATATAAACCCTATTAGGTTTAGCAGCATTAGAATATTTTGTTATATATTTAAGACTTGCTTGTTTAATTGAAGAATTAATTGCTTGTGCTCTTCTTACTGCATGATAAACATCCATTATATTATAACCCCACATCACTGTTTGTTCATAATATTCCATTTCAGGACCCATTTTTAAACTTTGTTTTTTTCTATAAAATGGTATTGGACCTAAAGTCTTAGCAATTTTAGTCATATCTACCCCTAATTGGTTAGCTCTTTCTACTATAAAAAACCAGTCAAAATTTTCAGAGTTATATCCTGCTATAATTGCTGGTTTAAGGTGGTGTATTACCTTAAAAAATGTAATAATTGCTTGTGATTCTTTTTCTCTTAGTTCCCTTCTAGTTTCACCCTCTACGGATAAAACATGTTGAAACCCTTTATTATCTTTTATCCCTATTTGGAATATGGAACAACTTTTAGGATCTAATCCAGTAGTTTCGATATCAAAAGACAATCTATGAACATCATCGTATTCGTCCATACCTTTAAATAATCTCTTACCTGTCTGTATTAAAAATTGTTCGGTTGGATTTATCGCCATAAAATTATCTCTATGTTCTTCCGAATAAACTTCCATTTTACCTTCCTTAAAAAAAGTAAGTAAATTACCATAAGTTCCTTTACAGGTTACTAAAAATTTATATCCATCAACAAGTCTTTGAACATCATTGCCATATTCATCTTTAGTGTTTAACGGTATAAATTTAATACCGAATTCTCGCATTTTCTGTTTAATAAGTCTTCTATTACCACCATAGAAAATTTCCATGTTTGGGCTTTTAATCCATAAAAAAGGTTTAAGTTTATGTTTTTCTATCCTTTTACCCTTTATAGGGTCATGAATAATTAGACTAATTTTGTTTTCTCTATATGAGGATTCTACACCAACTATATACTTTTGATTGTCATAACCCTCTAAATATTCTTTTATTTCTTCTACTGTTGCAGGCATATCTATAATCTTTAATTACAAATATACGAAAAAAAACCGAATATTCAACTATCTAATACATTAATAAATAATTTTTCTTTGATTGGTGCTATTAAAGTACCCGATCCATCTAAGAATGTTATTACAAACTCACCATTATATTTTCCTGGTTTTTTAGTATCTCTACCCTGCCATTCATAAACAATATAATATTCTGACTCATCTCCTCCTTCACCACATGATTCACATTTAAGTTGTATGTCAGCAACTGAATTGGCTATTCGTTTAACATTGTTTTTTACATCATACATATTAAATTTAATCGATGCATTTTGTATTTTCTCAAAAAACTTTTTAAAGTCATTTCTACCATTATTATTTAATTCCATCTT
>JAAHTH010002134.1_pt1 | contig 15780 bp, 16 predicted proteins | sample 6116091 | NCBI WGS metagenome assembly JAAHTH01 (sample SAMN13939990, study PRJNA603662) | sponge metagenome | isolation source: marine sponge | host: Mycale hentscheli | place: New Zealand | collected 2006 | reverse complement strand
TATATACATATTAGGTCTAAATTGAACTAATATTTATATAAAATTTCTTACCTTAATCGGGGGTTCATATCTAAAATATAAAATATTAAATCATTTGGTAAATCATAAAAATAATTTTTTAATACATTTTTTTTTTACCTCTTGTTGTTCTTGGAGGCATTTTTGGTTTAGCAGGTTTTAGAGTTGGTTTAGCAGACATTTTTTTTTGTTTTGCTAATATAGCATCTTGGAGTGCCTTTGGTAATTTTTTCTGACCTTCTGTTAATCCTTTCATTTATAATATAAATAAATATTTTATTTTTTTATTTTTTCTGCTAAATCTAAATCGTGATTTAATTTTCTTTTTCCTTCTACTTTATTTACAAAACTATATATTCTTGCCATCGCCCATTGTTCTTTACTCATTTTTTTACTCATAGGTGCTTTAACGTCTTTCTTACCTGCTTTTGTTCTTACACTCTGTGGATTACTAGAATAAGCACCAATACCTCTATCATATACCTCGTCTAAAATCTTTTTAGGAATACCTGATAATTTTACAATATCATTTATACTATTTGAAGTATCTACTGGTTGTTTATGTCTTTTATTAAATTCAGTTTTATTAGTCATATTATTATATATATATATTTTATTATGCCTTCTTATTATCAAAGATATTATGAATTAAAAAAACATTTATACAAAGAACGATATTTAGAACAAAAACGAAAAAAAGCATGGGAAGAAGAGATGTATAAAAAATATAATGGAGAGAAGAATTATTACAAACAAAGTTTAATAGATTTTGGATACTTGGTAATCAAATCATCCTAATTTTGTAATTTCCCAACCAAAAAAATCGTCTTTTTTATTTAAATTACCTATTGTGGGTGTCCCCTTTAAATCAACACGAACCCCTATTCTATATTTTTCTCCACTTGTAGAACTTACATCTTCTACTTTTATTTGTGTTGATATAAGAAAACTATTATTAATATAGTCGTCGTCATCTCTTACTGCGTGTGTCATTATTACAAATCTTTCTTCCCCAGCAACATTTTTTCGTTCTTTATATAAGAAAAGTTGCCCTGTAAATATTGTGTCTGTTGGTTCGCTTAATTGTGCCCTACAAGTCATTAAATAAATACCTGTTTGACTTGGAACCCAATATGAATTATTCCCTGTTGAAATTACATAATCACCTTGCGGACTTTGATTAGGAAATCGTGTTAAGTTTAACTCAAAATCTGGAAATACATTATTACCTTCAGGAACAGGGTATGTATCAGTTGCTCCATTAAATCCAATACTTAAAAAATAAGGATTTGTATAAGTACCATTATCCCATACTCCAGTTGTTGAATTGTATTGTAATACATCATTATTTTCTACATCAGTTATATCAACATTTGCTAATTGGTCTAATGTTGGTGTTGGTTTAGTTGTATAAGACATTTATATATAATAATATATTATATTTTTTTTTATTTTCTAAATTAAATATCGGTCGTCCTGCCAAACTACCGAGTTTGAAGCGGTTTCTTCAATCAGGACTTTATGCAATTTTCATTATAGCAATATTTGTTCCAACAATAACGAATGCTCCTGTGGATGAGTTCCTACTTACTTGGAGTTCTAAATAACTATTAGCAGGTAAAGTTAATATAGCATTAATGTTTCCTGTATTTTCTCCACTATTTTGGTCTCTACAATAAGCATAACATATACAATTAGTATCAGCAACACCATTTACGTAAAGTTGTCCTATTACTACAACACGATTAGTTCCTGCCGTATCACCTGTTAAAGCAATATCTATTTTATATGTTCCAGCATCAGTAAGATTTACTCTACCAATATTAGTGGTTGTATCTAAAACTATATTACCTGTTGGGTCTGCTGTTCTTGTAATATCAAACTCTAATAAAGCAAATGTTGGTTTAATAACTAATATTTGTTGTGTTGCTGATAACGCCATAAAAGCAAAACTTGTAATACCACCTCCACCACCTCCGCTTGGTGTAGTCCAAGATACAGAACCACCTGAACCTCCACTTGTTAATACTTGTCCTGATGTTCCATAATTAGCACCACCAATTCCAATACCACCTACATTATTTATTCTTAATTTTTCAGTAAGAGAACCTGTATCTACTTTTGTATAAAACTCTAATTGTCCTCCATTTACTCCATCTTGTTCGCCATCAATTTCACCCAAAGCGTGTGGATTTTGACCTGATTGCTGAAACTTTAATCTTGCTACATTAGCACTATCAATTTGTATGCTCCCATCAACTTCTAAATCTTCTTCTGGGTTTGAAATACCTATGCCTACTCTGTTATTATTATTATCTATATATATTGTATCTCCTAAATTAGAAATACCATTTTGGAATATAAATTCATCATTTACAAAACTTGCTACACCTTGATTTGCTAATCTCCCAACTATATCAGCAGTTTCACTTACTCGTAAAACTCTACAATCTATTTCATCTAAATTTATATCTTGTCCTGATAAATCTCCATTATCCCACACACCATTTGTGGTATTATATTGTAAAAAATTATTATTTACAGGGTTAGATATATTTACATTTGATAATTGGTCTAATGTTATTGTTGGTTTAGTTGAATAAGACATTTATATATATATTATATTATAAAATAAATATAAATTATTGCAAAATTTAATATCGGTCGTCCTGCGATTTCAGGACTTTAAAAAGTTGATGCTGGATTAGTAAAACCACGTGGTATTTGAATTGGAATATCAGAAGGTCTTGGATTATATACAGTTGTTGAGTTCATAGATTGAACTTTATTTAATGCTGGTCCTGGTGGATTTTTTAATACTTTATGAGTATAACTATAACATGGTAAAACAGAATTTCTTGTAGAATAATCTACTACTTGGGGAATATTTTTTGTATTATAATCTATTGGTTGGACGTCTAAAACATTAACACCTTTCATATTTACTGGGTGTCCTGTTAAACCAGTAGAAAAACCTATTTGATTCGCTTGTAGAGGAATGCCATCCAATCCTGTAAATAAAGCAGTTCTATTCATTTATATATTAATTATATTATTTTTTTATTAAAACAATTAATATATAATTTTTAATTTTAATATTTCTTAAATGTTCTTAAATCTACTGAACTATTGCAACTTGTTTTCCTGGTGCAATAAATAGCGAAGAACCACATTCAACAAAAATAGTTTTAGTAGTAGAACCTGCCTCGTTATATGTATTGTAGTAAGCACTCAACGATGAAGAACGAACATCCAAACCTTGTAAATATCTAGCATTAGGAGCATCCATAGTTAAATCCATACAAGCAACAAAATAATTATTTTTGTATTGTTTTAATCCCATATTTTGATCATATAAATCTGCTTTTGCTCCGTTCGCTTGACGAGCAATTAATAAAAGGTCTTCGGCTGTGGCTCTAAACATGGGATATTTTGAACCATTAAGTTGCCACTCGTATAAATTTTTAGAAGCCGAAGCAGGTTCTTTAAAATTAGTGGATGGATGAATGTATTTAATTTTACCTAAATCTAAATTTTTAACACTAGTGCCTGTAACAACACCATTATAACCAAAAACTTTAACAGGAGCAGGATCAGTAGGAGTTGGTGTAGGTTGGTGTGCTACTATGATTTTATTAATACTTTGGCTGGCGACTTGAAAACGTGTAGAACCCGAGTTTGTATCACGGAATGAGAAATACTGTTTAAATCCCATCTCTAAATTACCTTGCGACATTTGTTGAGCGTATAAATTATCGACCACTCCGTTAGCGAGAGAAAATGCTTTAATGGTGAAATAAACATTATTAAGTTCATAGTTAAGAGGTACGTTGGTATTTGATATGAAATTAGCATTACTATCAATATTATCAGAACCTGTTAAGCAATTAGACGCTTGTTCTAAAAATAAGGTGACTACAATATCAGAAACTAAATCAGTAGACATTACTGCTGGTTCGCAAGAACCTAAAAATCCATTCCATGATTTAATAGCAAATTGAGCGGAGTTATTAGTAGAAACAGGTGCTTCGTTGGCAGTTAAATTAGTTCCATCAACATAGTTATTATCAGCACCTACACCGATAATTTCAGGATGTTCGCAACCAGCATCTAATTTACAACCTTCAATTACTTCTCTAGCACGAGATAATACCCCGTAAAAATTCGCACCACTAGCTACGTCTTGTCCGCCGATAGAAACTGATACTCTATTCAAAATGGTGTCTATCCCATTAGGAAGACGTGTGGTTTTAGTTCCTGTTAAAGCACCTGTTGCCTTCATATTGAAATGGAATGCTAAACTGGGAATTGATAAAAGAGCATTTTGAGGGAGAGTCACACGAATAATGGATTGAGGACCGATATTTGATGATTGATTTTGTACCTCCAACCTCATGTGGGATACAGATAGACCTTCCATTCTTGAGACGAAATATTCAAGCATAGGAGAAAACGACATTTTATTTATAATATTAGAAAATATTTTAATTTTTAAAAAAACAATTTATAAATTAAAATTAAATCATATTGGGTTTTTTTCTAAATACCTAAATTATCGGTCGTCCTGCGATTTTCAGGACTTTAAAATCCTGGTGGACCGCCATATCTTTTTCTGTATTCATCAATAAATCTTAAAAGATTAGAATCCATTCTTGCTGGATTGGATTTTGGAACATTAACATTTGCTATACTTGTTTGTCCGTAAGCAACATCCTGAACTATATCTACTCTTAAAGTAGCAGTAAAATATCTATTGCCTATTGTTGTTTGGTCTGTGCCAGTCACTGGTAATGCTCTATTTCTTGAATCTGTTAAATAAATAGCAAAATGAGATAAAGCATTTTGATAAAGATTTACAAAATATTCTCTATCACTTGTTGGGTTATATTGGACTAGTTCTGTATCTATTTTAATTTCTGCTAAAATATTCGCTGGATTTAATTTATTTCCTACACCTGTTGTTAAAGGTTCTTCAAATGCCTGTGAAGCAAATATCTGTGGAGCAGGATTAATTCTCATATATACATTTGGTTCTGTATTGCGTTGTGCTGGATATTTTGCTGTGAATTTTATTTCTTTTGCTACACTAACATCTATATTAAAGGATTGTGCTGTACTTGTTGATAATAATCTATCTATTCCTAAAAGTAATCCAGCATCAGCACCATTAGGAACAGCAGAACCTGCTACATTCGTACTATCAATTACAGCATTTAATCTAAAAGCACCTGATGTAATATCTCCTGCTGTGATTCCATGATTATTAACTGTTGTTAAAGTAATAGAAATTATATTATCTGTTGTACCACCAATACCTGCAGACGATGGAGGTAATGTAGCACTATTTTTTAATGATACACCACCGTATAATCCTAAAGCATTCATAGAAGAAGCAAGAGCATCACCAAAATCTGTTGCTAAATCATGTATTGAAGCATAATTACTTACAGGAACTCTTACATCACTACTACCTCCACCTTGTGTAAATATTAAACCATTATTGCTATCATTTACATCAGTCCAGTTTTTATACATATTAAAGTTTAATAAAGTAAGACGAATGAATTGGTCTTTATTTCTTGTCATTATAGTATTATTACCAAATTGGAAATCGTAATTTTGTCCGTTATTTAAAACGTCATCACTATTTAAAAATAGATTATATGATTCTACTATTTTTTCAGTTGTATATGGAGTTGCTAAACTTACTTCAGTCATTTTAATATATAATAATATTTTATATTAAAATTTAAAACTTTATTTATTAATTAATTTTTCATATTCGTCATCACCAGGATTGATTACTTCTATATTTTTAAATACTCCACCAACATCACGTTCTTTTAATGGTTTTTCCCATAGACCTTCATCAATTACTTTTTTAACTTCATTTTCATCATTATTCTTACAATAATCATAAGCGTATTCCATCCAAGCACGAGGAACATTAGGATGTTTTTTTTCTAATTCATCAACCGCCATTTTTCTTTCTATTAATTCTAATTCTGTATAATTAAATGGATTATGTTTTTCTTTTCGTGGTAAATTTGCTACATCAATAAATTCACCTAAATCTAATTCTTTATTTTCTGTTAAATCTATTTCTGTCATTTATTATATATAAATATAAAAATTTATAAAATAAATACTTAATTATACAAACTACCGAGTTTGAAGCGGTTTCTTCAAATAGAAGGAGCAAAATCACTAACACTTAATGAATCATAAGCACCTCCACCTGCTGTGACTATTGTTTGTAAATATGCTTCTCTTTGTGTTTGATTTAATTGTTGTATTTGAGAGTTAGATAATCTATTAATTGTTAAACCTTGTGTTAAAGCATCGTCTCTAATATTTTTTAAAAATACATTTTGAAATTTTCTATTTGCCATATCAAAATCTTGCTGAATACGAGTTTTTGTTGGTTGATTAGCACTACCGCCTGCTTGTCCTCCTTGTGTTCCTTGATTTGTATTTACTTGTGTTCCTCCTATATTTTGATTTCCTGTTGGAGCATTTCCTTGTTGAATTATAATTGGTTTAGAAGTTCTAAATCCTATTCTTCTTCTTTTATCAGCAAATTTTTCAATATTCATGGATACAACACCTACACTCTCATTAGGAACTCTTAATAATGCTTCTTCATATCTTTCTTTTAAAGTGCTAACTGGAATATTTTGAATTTCACTTAAACTTCTCATCATAGAAGCAGGATTAGATGGTGCTTGGGACATTTTACCTACAACTGGACTTCTAAATAGTTCATAAGTTTTAGTTAAAGGAGGTAAATGTTTAGCAGGACACATTTTTCTGATATTTTCATCACTTAAAAAAGTATTAACTAAATTCGCCATTTTATATATTATAATATTATATTTTTTTTATTTTCTAAAAACATTACACTTACCACATAACACATTTCTTACTTCTCCTGTATTATGGTCGTGGTCTAAATGTTTTTTATTACTAAACCCTTTACCTTCTTCTAATTCTATTTCACATTCTTCACATTCAGTTGTATTTATATATCTATCATATAAATCATTATAATTATTACATATAATACCTATTCTTTTCCAATCTGTTATTCTTCTACTTTTTTTACCATTTTCTGTTAGCATATATGCTCTGTGTCTTTCTTTTATTTTTTCTTTATTCGCTTGATAATATTTTTTTGAATGTGCTATTTCATTCGATTTATATTTATATGGCATATTTTATATAAAATAGAAAAATATTATTTTTTAAAATAATTAACAAATAATTAACAAATAATTTAGAAATAATTTAGAAATAAAAAAGAAATTAAAATATTTCCTAAATATATATATAGAATATGTCGCCTAAATCTAATGTTGAACCTGATGCTGTAAAACCTGAAAAAAAACCACGTAAACCTCTTACACAAGAGCAGTTGGATAGATTGGCACAGATGCGTGAAAAAGCACTCGCGAAAAGAAGAGAATTAAAAGAAGCAAAATTAGAACAGCAAGTAGAATATGAAGTTGAAAAATTAAAAAAGAAAGAGCAAAAACCACGTGCTGTTAGGAGTAAAGCAAAAGAATTAGCAAAGCAACAAATAGAAGAAGAGAAAAAAGAACCCGAAATAAAAACTCCACGTGCTAAACCTAAACCTAAACCTGTCCCAGAACCTGAACCAGAACTAGAACTAGAACCCGATGAACCTGAACCACCACCTAAACCTCCACCAAAAAAAGATAAAAAAAAAATAAAATATGTGGTTGAAGAAAGTGAATCAGAAGAAGAAGAGGTTGTTATAGTAAAAAAGAAAAAAGAACCTAAACAAAAATGGTATGAAGAACCTGTACCACCGCAAATACAAAGACAACAATATGCTCCTATTCAACCACAATTATATAATCCAACAAATAATCCAAATATGAATAGATTTAGATATGGCAGATAATAATTATTATTTATAAATTTTAATATATTTATATATAATAAAATGAAAAAACCTTCAAGGCAATTTATTAGAGAATATTTTTCACATTTATCTGATTCCGATATAGAATTTTTAGATAAATTAATTGGTGATGCTAGTGATATATATAGGAAAAAAAGAAAAAGAGATGAACCGATGTCTATTGAAGATAAAAATGTATTAAAATCTGCTGTTTTTGAAATAATTAAACAAAGTGCAAAACCAAGACCTGTCACTCAATTAGATGTAAGTCCTGAAGATATGAGATTATCAAGATTAGTTCACGCTCACATGTATCATGGAGAAGATTTAGCTAAAATGAATAGTATTATGGAAGAACCTTTACCTTACAAGGATGGTGTAAAAACATTAAGTAGTGAATTCGGGGATTATCTTCCAAGATTTTCAGATGAAAATATGGGAGTTTTTCTTAATCCTAAAACAAAGGAAATTCAAGTAAGTTTTAGAGGAAGTAGAAGTTTAACAAAAGTTTTTAGTAATGAAACTGCAAGAAGAGATTGGAAAAGAAATTTTAGAAATATGATTATAGGTGAAAAAAACACACCAGAATATAAAGAACAACTACGAAGAATAAAAGTATTAGAGGAGCAATTTCCTGATGCTAAAATTAAACCAATAACAGGATTTTCAAAAGGTGCTGGTACTGCTATGTCATTAGGTGAAGATACAGGTTATGGTAGTAAAACATTTAATCCACATATAAATAAAAATCACGATTTAAAAAACGCAAAAGCAAAGCATATTATTTTAAGAACAGATGAAGATATGGCAACAGCAGGATTAGGTTTTACTGGTAAAAATGAAAATGTTGAAGTTAATACTATACCATCTAAAAAAGGAAGTAATCCATATTCAAGTCATTCATTAAATCAATTTACAACAGATGGCGATAGAGAAACTAATATCAGAATGTTATCAAAAGCAGATAGTCATGTATCTTTAACTAAATTTGCTTCTATGTTAGATAATTTAGAATATTACAAAAATAAATTTCCTGAAATGGGAGCAAATAAAATAATAGAAATGGCAAAAAAAGGAATAAGACCAAAAGCAAAAAGACCAGCAGGAGCAGAAGGTTTTGAATTAGAAGAAACATCTACCACTAAAAATGATTTTTTAAATAAAATGAAAGGAGGAGATAGAAGAGAAAGTGGTGCGGTTATTAGAGATACACGAAGACCAACAAGAACATCATTAGATAGTGATTTTTTTGATAGTACACCACAATCTGAAATGATGGGAGATACACCTCAACCATTACCTGACCCAAGAATGACAGAAGAATTTGGTTCAATATCACCAGCAGGTAGAGAAGGAGTTTTAAATTATATTAGAGAACAACGTGGATTAAAAGCATTACCTTCTTCTGTTGATTTACCTGAAGGTCAAGCAAGAAATTATTTAGAAAGTAGTCCAACAGAAAGAGCATTAGTAAGAAGTAGCACAAGGGATTTATTAAATAGGTCAAGTTCAACAATTACAGACGAATACCATCAACCTTTACAAGAAAGTTTAAGAGCAGGTGGTTTTAGAATGGTAGGTCCAGGAGTAGCGGGAGCGGGTGTTGCTATGGGTGCTGGTTTTGCTTCACAAGCAATTATTAATAGTATAGACCCTGATATGCCACAAGAAGGTAAAGATGCTATTGTTGGCGGTGTTTCAGGAGTTGCTGGAGAAGTTGCTATGGCAAAATTAACAGGTGCTGGTTTAGATGCTTCTCGTTTAGGTGAGGGTGCTATTAGCGGTGGTGTTGGTCTTGTTGTAGGTGATTTAACAACAGAAGCAATTAAAAACGCATTTGGAAAATCACAAAATTATTACGCAAGAGATATTACTGCTAATGTTGGAGGAACAGTTGCTGGAACAGTTGCGGGTTTAGGAGTAGGTATTGGATTGGGGACTGCTGCGGGAGTAGTTTATGGAGGTCTTGGTGCTGCCGATGCTTTAAGTGCTTCTGTTGGAACTGCTATGGCATGGAATCCAGTAGGTTGGGCGTTATTAGCAATTTCAGGTGCTACTGCTATTGGTCTTGGTGCTTATGAGGCAAGTCAAGAAACTAAACAAGCAGAAAATCAAAAAACATTTGAAAAAGAATTAGGAGCAATTAAAAAAACAGAAAAAGCAGAAGGAAAAGCAGGTCAAATAGTAGGTTTAAATAGTCAATATGATTATATTACTGATTATTTAAAATCTCTTGGTGCTTCTAATGTAGCAATAGCAAAAGTTAAGAATCAATTAATGAAAAAAATAGAAGAAGGAAAACCAGCATTAACAAATGAAGAATATCAAAGCACATTTAGAAAAGCGATAAACGATTTTAATTTAGGTGGTAATTCAGCATTAACTTTACAACAAACACAGACAACACAATTTCAAACAAGATTAAGTGCCATGTCTAATTTAGTTGATAGATTAAAAGCAAAAGGTATAGATGTTGATATGCCAGATAGTAGTGCTTATGTTGATACAGAAAACTTTACAGCACAATATAATAATATAATAGCAGGTTTATCAAAAAAACAAAGAAAAGAATTAGGTATCGATTTATTACCACCTGTTTATAAAGATGATTTTAATCAAGATATAATTAATCCACATAAAGGAGGACAAGTTGGAGAATATGCTGATGATTTATTTAATAAAATGAACGCTAGTCAAAGAGAGGCATTTTACGCACAATATCCTAATTTAGCAGTTTCAGATGGTTATAGCACTATTCAAGACGAATTTACTTTACATCCATTTCAAACAATGGAACAACCATTAATAACAGGATTAAAACAAGCAGGACAGACAATTGAAAGTGGACTAGAACAAGCAGGTCAAGCAATAAGTAATGTTGCTAGTGATGTAGGAACTGCCATAACAAGTGCATTTACACCTCAAAACGTTCCAAAAGCGACCCAACAAGCAATAGCAAAATCTCAAGCACAACAAGCACAAACTTTACAAAATGCTTTTACACCTAAAGCACCATCAAAACAAACGCAACAAATAATAGCAAAACAACAACAACAGCAACAATCTCAAACTCAAAAATACGGCAGTTTGTGGCAACAATTTACAGGACAAACAACCGCAAAACAACAAGCAGCTATACAAGCATCGCATCATAGGGGTAAAAATAAATAAAGACTTTAAACGGGGTTAGGTTGGTTTAATTCTAAATTTACATTATTTAGTTGTTCCACTGGTATAGGAACACGAGAAACCTCCATTCCACAGCATTTAACACTACTACAACGGGATTTTAGACAGAATACTAATAAATATGATATTCCACCGCCAAGTAATCCAAAAAAAGATAACAAAAACGCCCCATTTCTCTCTATAAACTGACTAAAATCATTATTATTTTCAGACATTATTATTATATTAAAATATTTTATTATTATAATATAATGAAAGTAGAGAAAATAGATATTTATAATGATAATCCAAAAGAAGGAGTTAATAACGAATACCCCACCCCTAAAAATAGTTTTAGGCAACCATGTCTTCAACTTTTAGTAGGAGTTCGCTATACTGGTAAATCGTATTTAACAAGTAAAATATTAGCACAAGCAAAAAGGGATAAAACATTTAATAGAATTTATATTGTGACGCCATCATTTAAAAGTAATGAAGCATATTTTGGTGAATATATAAATGAAGAAGATGTATTTGAACCAACAAAAGAAAGTATTGATAATGTAATAAAATCAGTAGAAGCAGATAGAGATGAATTTGAAGAATATTTAATAAAAAAAGAAATGTATAAAAAATTCAAAAAAGATTTAAATAAAATTAGAATGATGGACCAAGACGATTATATTATGTATGAAGAATTTGGTTTTTTTAATGAAGAACCCGTATGGAAATATGATAAAGTAGAACCTCCAAAATCTTTATTAATTTTAGATGATTGTCTTGCCTCTCCTGCTATATTACAAAGTAGTGGTTTAACAAAAGTAGCAACATTAAATAGACACGTAGCACCATTAAGCGAACCTCATAGTGGACGTAGTGCTTGTGGATTAGGTGTAATTATTCTCAGTCAATCATATCGCATGGCTCAAGGTTTTTCACGTATTTTAAGGGAAAATTTAAGTTTATTAACTTTATTTTTAAACAAACAACAAAAACAATTAGAAGCAATAAAAGAAGAATTAGCAAATGTAGTTGATGTTAATTTATTTGATGAAGCATATAAGTATGCGACAAAAGATAAGTTTGGTAATTTAACTGTTGATTTTAAACCCAAATGTAAAACGATGACTTTTAGAAAGAATTTAAATGAATTAATAAAATTTGATGAATTAAGTTGTGAATGTAATAAATAAAATATAACAAATAAATTAATTTAAAGATAAATAAAATATTATATTAGATTATAGAAAATGGAATTAAATCAAGAAAATAAAAAAGGACGACCAAAAGGAAGCGGTAATTGTAGTAGATTAAAATGGAAAGTAATCATGTATGACAAAAATACAAATGAATTTAGAGAAGGTAAATATTGTAGTGTAAATAAAATAAATGAAGGTTTAGGATTAAAATTAAATAGCGATTATGTAAAAAGAATTATGACGAGAGATAAAGTAGATATGAATAAAAGAAATGGTGCTAATTCTTTTTTAGAACGATGGGGACATATTCAAATATCTAAAATAAATGAAATAGTTTAGGAAAAATAATAATTAGTTTTTTTTTATAGAATTAATTATTATTTTAAAGAAAAATATATTTAAAGATAAAATTGATATTATTTTATAGAAAAATAAAAATGGAAAATAAAATATTATCATATAATAATAAAATGCCACCTTCAAAAAGAATAACTTTAAGACAAATATATAAAGATTTTGGACTTCGTTATGATGTAAGAGAAGCAAGAAAATTATTAGAATTACCAAAAGATACACCAAAAACCGAAGTAAATAGTTTATTAAGAGATTATTGGCGGACAATAGAAGACGATATTAATCCTTTTGTTTATGTATATACATTATCAGGAACTTCGCAAACGACATATTGGAAAAAAGACCCAAAAAACCCAAAAGTAGGGATTAAAGTATTAGGAAAACCCGAACAAATTAGTATTACATTTCAGACGAAACAAAAACTAAATGTTCCTATGAGAAAATTTGCTATTCATAATGTAAATCCAGATTACCTTGTAAAATTACCCCCCAATGTGACTGAAACTAATATAGAAGAAGCAAGACAATTTTTAGATAATGAAAAAGCAATTGAGAAGTTTTTAAATAAAGGTCCAGGTAGTGAAAAATTAGTAATATTTATGACTTTAAGCAGACAACGATTAAGAAAATTTGACGCAGATTTAAAAACAACTGAAATGTATAAATGTGTTGTAAATCTTCCTTATAAAGAATTTAATGGATTTAGAGATACTGGTAATGCTATGTGTGTACCTGAAACTATTTTACACCATTTAAAATTAAATGGAAGAAATAAAAAATTAAAATTAAATGATGTTATTGAAACATTAGAAAATTATGTTGATGAAGATGTTGATATTAAATATGATAATGAATACAGATTTAATGAAAACGAATTAGAAGGAGATTATGAATGTCCTGATGAATATACAGATTTAGGACAACGTGGATATACACCAGAAGAATTAATTAAGACATTAGAAAGTTATAATTGTAGAGCAAGAATGTTAGACGTTAATTTACAAGAATTTATTACAACTAATAATTTTGAAGGTAAAAAATATGATAAACATTTAAAAACATTTATAGGTATTTGTTATGGTAATCATTTATATTATTGTGATGACGAACAATTTGTAAAAAATGTTAGTGCTAAATCTAATTATGAAAAAAGTGATGGGTTTTTTGAATTTGATGTTTATGATAAAAAGAAAAAACAATTTGACGACGATAGAGAATATAATATTATTGAAACTAATGATTTAACAGATTTATATCTTGATATGTTTGAAAAAGATAATACACTAAAAAAGGTAAGATTACAAGACGGCAGGATAGTATCTATTGCTTATGAAGATAAAATTATATGTGCTAATCCTGAAAAAAGTGTTATGGTTGAAATGTTAGGAGATGATTTTAAAAATGAAAATACAACTATGATAGGTATTAAAGAATTTAATGAATATTTTGAAAATACAGAATTAAAGATGTCTAATTTTACAAAGGAAGTATTTGATTCTATACATAAACACGGCAATATAGTAAAAACTTTAAATGCTCCTGAATGTAAAGTTCAAGCACAATATGATTTTAATAAATGTAGAACTGATTGTTTAATGAATAATAAATTGGGCGATTATGAAGTATTTAATATAAGTTGTGATATTAAACAATATTCAGGTAAATTACAAAAAGGTTTTTATTATATTGAAACGGAAGACAGAGAATTCTTTATGCGTGGTAATTCTTGGTATTCAAGCGATTATTTAAAATACGCAAAAAAAGAAAAAATAGAATTTAATATTAAATATGAATTAATAGCAAGTTCTGTGATAGATAAAAACTTCTTTAAAGATTTTGTAAAAGATACTATTAAAAAATACCCTAATCACTTTAAACATGTAATTAATAAAATGATTGGTAATTTAGGTAAAACTCATAGTAAAAAGAATTCAGGATATATTGAAACTAATTTTGATTTAGCAGTTGCTTACTTTTGGGAAAACAACGATGAAAAAATTGGATTTACTCACGACGTAGATGTAGATAGAAATATTTGGAAAAATTTAAAAGGTAAAAATTGTAATATTGAAACGATGTATATGAGAGATGGAACTAAACATTATAAAGTTGAAACAACTGAATTTAAAACATTATATGAAAATCATTTACCTATATTTAATAAAGTATTAGAGAATGAATATATTAGATTATATGAATTAAAAAAACGAGTAGGAGGTAGATTAATACAGATTAAAACTGATGCTATTATTGTTGAAGGTAATTATAATAGAATTAAATGCGGTGAAAAAATAGGTGAAGTAAAATATGATAAATGTTTTGTAGATAAAGTTTATTTTAAAGAAGAAAAGATTGAAGAAGATTATGTATTGGATACAAATTTATCTTGGAATATAATAGAGGAACAACCTGATTATTCAGTTAAAACACCAAAAGGTTCTATGCTGATTACTGGACTTGCTGGATTTGGTAAAACTCATTTTGTTAAAAATTTACCTGAATACAATATGGATACAAGTATTAGATTAGGATTTACAAATGTATCAACTGAAAATCTTGCGGACGAAGAACATATATGTAAAACATTAAATAGTTATTTTGGTATTAACTTTACAACTGGGAAATGTAGTGAGAAAAAAATGAAAAAATTAAGAAATGTTAAATGTATTATTATTACAGAAGCATTTATGATGCCTTCTTACATTATGGGTTATTTAGATAAAATTAAAATTGCTTTTCCTGATATTAAATGGATATTAGAAGGTGACCCAAAACAATTAAGACCTGTTAAAGAAGAACATATTAACTGGTTAAATTGTAAAATGTTTAATAAATTATGTGATGGTAATTTAATTAAATTAAAATATAATAAAAGAAATAATGAAACAGAAAATTATTATAAAATATTTAATGATGATAAATTAAATAAAGATAGATATGTATTTAGAAAACCGCAGAGAGTTAATATTTGTAGAACAAATGCTAAAAGAGTTAAAATTAATGATATTTGTATGGATAAAAATAATTATTGTAAATTTATTGAGAAGGGTGAGGGAGATAAAGAACAAGATGTATATTTAAATTTTGATACTCCTATTATGTGTATTAAAAATA
>JAAHTH010002132.1_pt1 | contig 15790 bp, 17 predicted proteins | sample 6116091 | NCBI WGS metagenome assembly JAAHTH01 (sample SAMN13939990, study PRJNA603662) | sponge metagenome | isolation source: marine sponge | host: Mycale hentscheli | place: New Zealand | collected 2006 | reverse complement strand
TTGCTAGGGTTTTTTTGTGTTTATATAATACTGACATACTTTCATGACAGAATGGCATATTTTATGACAAAATGTCTTGTTAATTCAAAAGTAATTAGTATCTTAGGGTATGACTAAGAAGACAGACTTGCAAGATATATTTAACTGGTTAGTGGAACATAAATCCGAATTAATGAATAAGTTTATTTATAGTATGATTCCAAATAAAAGGGATGCAGAGGACTTCTTCAATGATTTGTTTATAGTGGTAGCTGACAAGGACATTAATAAAATGGCTAGGATTTACGATAATAACGAAATGGGGCAATACATTTATATAATCATTAGGAACAATTTAAAGAGTACTAGTTCAAGGTATCACTATACATACAGAAAGCCACTAGGAAGCGATTACGAAGAAGAAACTGACTTCAGAATTACAAACGATTCAATAGACAAATACAGACTGTTAAACGAATTACAAGAAGACTACAAGAAGTTAATGAATAAAATCAAGAAGCACCTGGACAATGAAGTAGTAAAGAATCCGAAGTTCTTTTACGATAAGAAAGTTTTCGAAATGTATTACGAAGACGATAATACTTTCAGGGGATTAGGTGAATTACTTGATATTCCAATGAGTTCCATTTACAACACAGTAACGAAAAGCCGGACAAAGTTAGTTAAGAAGTTCAAGAAAGATATTGAAATCATTAGAGCAAAGCTTAACAGCTACAATGAAAGCATTTAAACATTAGGTAAATTAATATATATTACAATACATGATTGATTTGATTACGAACATAATTGGGGTAAGTTGGTTAGCCTATAATTCAAATAGTTTTATAGATGAATTTAATACACTTTTAAAGAGTCCTAAGAAGATTATTTTAATACCTAAGAAGATAGTAAGCTGTTTAATGTGTACTTCTTTTTGGGTTTGTTTAGTAATCACTAAGGATGTTTCTTTTTCGGGTTCGGTGAGTATGTTAGCGTATTTAGTAGATAAGTATTTAATTAGTACAGATATAAAATTATGATTGATTTAATAAAAGGCGATTGCCTAATAGAAAGCGATAAAATAGAAAGTGGAAGTGTTGACCTTATTTTAACTGATTTACCTTATGGAACGGTTAAAGGCTTAGGTGGCGATATAAATAAATATAAAAGGCTTTCAAATAGTAATTGGGATAATGTTATTAATACTGATAAGATTATGCAAATAGCAAACCGTATTTTAAGAAAAAACGGAAAAATGGTTTTAACAGCAAACCAACCCTTTACAACTGAATTAATAAGTAAAGCGACCCCAAACTTGCCACATTGTTACAATATGTATTGGGATAAAATGCACTTTGCAAATTGTTTAGTAGCTAATAAAGCACCTGTAAGTTATATTGAGGATGTTTTAGTTTTTAGTAAAATACACGATACAGAAGACTTACACCCTTTAAGAAATTACTTAAAAGAATGTAAGCAAAAAAGCGGAATGACAAATAAACAATTTAACCACCTGTTTAGTGATTATACTAATAAAAAAGGCAATAGAGATAGAAGTGTTTTAGAGCATTATTGGGCTCCTGCTCAATTTCATTTACCTACAGAAGATATTTATAAAAACATATTACAACCAACCGGTTTTTTTAAAACACCTTACGAAGAATTAAAGCAAATAGATAATAACTTTAAAAATAAGTTTTCGAGTACCTTTAATTTATGGGAAGGTAAAAAGTACAAAAGCAACATACTAAAATACAAAAAGGATTACAACGGCTACCACCCAACCCAAAAACCCGTATTATTGTTAGAAGATTTAATAAAAACTTTTAGCAATGAGAATGACTTAGTAGTGGATTTAACAATGGGAAGCGGTTCAACTGGAGTGGCATCAAAGAATTTAAACCGTTCGTTTATTGGTATAGAACAAGATGAAAATTATTTTAACATAGCTAAAGAAAGGATAAATGGATAAGAAAGAAATGAGCGCACAAGAAATGTGTGTTGAATTATATTGGAAGTATCATGTAATAGAAAACCCAACAGATGAAGAAGAAGACTAACAAGGCGGTAATTACGCCACGTTCAAAAAGTGTTAAAAAGAAAGTAGTTAAAAGAATTACTAAAGCACAAAGAGAAGCTATTGAGCTACAAAAGGAATTGGAAGAGGTATGCAGTTGGAAGTCTGTATCAAGTGAAAAGGTTTTAAGATTGTACGACTTAAATAAGAAGATATTTAACGACAACTTTAAACACTGTACAAAATGTCCAGCAGCTATTAGGAACGTATTTAAAAAGATTAAGATATACCACGAACAAAATAAAACAGCTTAGTAATGAAAAGTGAAGACCCTGTACTAAAACGATTCGGTTTGAAGAGTATGTCTCAAAAGCTGAAATATGATAAGTTTGTCAAGTTTTATATGGTGGACTTTAATGCAGTTGAAGCTTATAAAAAGGTAAGTTCAAAGCCGAACAAGTTGAAACATGAATCTATTAAAAGAGGTGCTTATTTATTATCTAAACACCCCTATGTAGTGTATCAAGTTAATAAAAAGAGTAAACAATTTGAGAAAGAAATGGATAAAAAGATAGTAATGAATAGGGAAAGAATCCTTGAAGAATTAGAATTAATATTGAACACTGCAAAGAGTAGCGACAATTTAATTGCTGCACTTAAATCCTTAGACCAACTTAGCAAGGTTGTGGGTGCTTACAGTCCTGAGAAACTAGAGGTTGAACATAAAGGTGTTACTATTAATTATGTAAAACCTAATGATAAGTAATGGAAATAAACTTTACACCAACTATAAAACAAGATAAGGTTTTCGAATTATTCGAAGATGAAGAGACGACTGAGATTCTTTTTGGTGGTGGTGTTGGTGCAGCAAAGACTTATTTAATGTCTTCTTTGATAACGATTAAGTGTTTACAATATGAAGGTATAAGAGTTGGGTTGTGTAGGAATGAATTAACAACCTTAAAGAAAACTACTGTAGTAACTTTAATATCTGAAGTTTTCCCAAACTTTGGACTTATAAAAGATGAACATTATAAATACAATCCTATTGAGGGTAAAATTACTTTTTATAATGGTTCTGAGATAGTCTTTCAAGAATTAAGACATATACCCTCAGACCCTAACTATACGCGCTTAGGTGGTTTATTGTTAACCTTTGGAGTAATTGACGAAGCTGGAGAAACTGAAGCAAAAGGAAAAGAGATACTACAGTCAAGAATTGGAAGGTGGAGAAACGAAAGTTATAAAATTAAGCCTTTGTTAATTATGACTTGTAACCCCTCAAGGAATTTCCTATATGACGATTTTTACCTTGCAGATAAAGAGGGAACTTTGCCACCTTACAGACGTTTTGTGAACGCTACAGGGTTAGACAATCCATATCTAAGTGAAGCATACATTGAGAACCTTAGAAGGACTTTAACAACTTCAGAAGTTAACAGGTTATTGCTAGGTAATTGGGAATCTCAAGACGACCCTGACAACCTTGTAAGCTCAGACGATATAATTGAAATGTATGACCATTCTATTGAAGTGAACGAAGATTATACAAGATATATTTCTGCAGATATTGCTTTCAAGCAAGATGGATGTGTTTTGTTTGTTTGGGAAGGCAATACGGTGATTGATATAATTAAAGTTGGAAGGGATGAAATAGTACTCGATAGGATTAAAGAAGTGGCTAGGGAGTATGAAATACAAACCCGTTATATAACTTACGATAGTGACGGGGTAGGTCAATACATTAAACAGTATTTAAGGACTGCGAAAGCTATTATAAACAACGGTAAAGTATTGAAAGGTGAAAACTATGTTAATCTTAAGACGCAACTTTATTACAAGTTAGGTGAGCTTATAAGAGACGGCAAGATTAAGATTAAAACAAATAAATTCAAGAAAGAACTTGAAGGGGAATTACTTTGTATCAAAAGAAAGGTGAGAGGTACGACAGAAAGCAAACAAGAAATTAACAGCAAGGCAGACCAAAAGAAGTTAATAGGACATTCACCTGATTATGCTGACGCAATGGCTTATAAAATGATATTCGAATACACTAAGGGGAATTTTACTAGAACGTTCTAAACAGTTAGAAAAACTTATATATAATATCAATGAGTAAAGAGATTTTAATACCTACTAAATGGAGTGACGTGACACTAAAAGAGTTTATTGAATTAAGCACTTTAGACATTGATTCATTCGATTCGCATATAGATTATTACGTTAAAATGCTAGGGGTTTTTGGGAATGACAATGTAAGCGATATATTAGAGTTTGTTAAACTTTCTGACGTTGCTGACATATTTAATCAAATGTCATTTATGAATACGCCACCTAAAGAGATTGATAAAAAAGAGGTGACTATTAACGGGGAAGTGTTTAGACTTATTGAGAACATGAACGAGATAACAGTTGGTGAATATGTAAGTATCGAGACTTTGATTGAGCAAGGTAATTTGAATTCAGTTTCTTCAATACCCGCAATATTAAGTGTGATATTAAAACCTGTTGGTGAATTATTCGATTCATCCATAGTAAATGAAAGAATGGAGTTATTTAAAAACAAGTTATCAATTGAAGACGTTCTTGGAATGAGTGTTTTTTTTTCGACTGGCGTAAGGTGATTACATTTAATTACTCAGCTTTATTTGGTGGCCATAAAGAAGACGAAGAAGAAGGTTTTGCAATGCCAAAGTTTAGCGACCGCTGGAAATGGTTCGGAATTATTGAAAGGTTAGCAAGTGGAGATGTAACAAAGTTTGAAGAGGTTTATAAAATAACATACTTAACAGCCTTAAACACTTTGAGTTATTGGAAAGAAAGAGATGAATACCAAGAACGATTGCAGAAACGCCAAGACATGATGAATAAACACAAGTAATGAACGAAGAAATAATACTCATATACACACACAAAGCAAAGTTTTCCAATTCTGAAAGGTTGGAATTCGCTGCATATAAAAGAAGGAAGCCAAAGAATAAGAAAGGAATAACAAATACAGAATTAAGGTTAATAAGTAGAAAATTAACAGGTGAATTAAAAAACCAGATAAGAAGACAGCGACACATTGACACAGGGAAAATGTTAAGAGTTACAAAGGTTACTGCTACAATTGGCGCACGTGGTGAATTAGTAGCAAAGGTTTTTTCTACTGATTATTGGAAATATGTAGACGGTAATTTTGACATACTTAAAAACGCAATGAAAACAAGGAAGTGGAAGAGTTACGAAAAGATGTTTAACGAAATGAATAAAGACCACCCTAAAAGAAGATAAAAATGAAAATACAAACAGTTAACCAATTAATAAGTGTATTTAAGGACATTTCAACACGTCACTATCAAATCAATGGCTTTGGTATTGGTGACAATTGGGAAAATGGTACGAGTGAAAAGATGCACCCTGTACTATGGATTAATCCGACAACGGCAACAATGCCTTCGACTGATAACGGTTATAAAACTTTTGAAATAGATTTTGAAGTAAGGGTTTTTGATTTAGTTAATAAAGACGAATCAAACGAGAACGAAGTGCTTTCTGATTGTATTGATATACTTAAAGACATTATAACAGAATTTAAAGGACACCCGTACTACGTAAACAGTCAACTAAATATAATTGATGACATAAACTTCGAAGCATTTACTGAAGAATTTGACGAAGAAGTAAGCGGTTGGGTTTGTGAGATTTCATTAATGACGCCCGTATTAACTTCGTTTTGCGGTATTCCTTCGGCTGAGATAACAGGGTTTGAATTTCCTGGTGCTGACTGTCCAGACGTAAATGTTTTATGTCCTGTGTTTGTTGAAGACGTTACAGGCGTCTATCCTATTGTTGTAACCACTACGGGAACAACTAAAGAAGTTTCAATTGTTGGTGGTGGTTTATCAGATACTTTTGTTATCAGTGGCGTATATGACAACGGGACATTAACACTAACTAGGAATGATAATGTTGACGTAGTAGTGACTGGATTCGATACTGGTGGAGATAACGATTACACAACTTCTGCCACTTTGTCAGGTAACATTATAACGTTTGACAGGACTGACACAGTAGGCGCTTACAGTGTAGACTTAACAACTGCTATTAATTCTGCACCTGATAAGTTTGTCAGTAGTGGTGCTTATGATGAAATCAATAATAAAATAGTACTTACTTTAAATGACGCTAGTACAGTAGACATTGACACTTCTGCAATTGGTGGCGGTGGAGATTCAATCTATACTGCTGACGGTACAATTGGAACGGGTAGAGCTGCAACGCTTACAGATAGCTTAACTTTTAAAGACGGCACTGTAAACGTTCAAGGTGCGGGAACGTCAACGGGTAGTGCATTATCTATTTACGACAATGATACAACACCCGTAAAACTTTGGGACTTCTTGGATAATGGGAACGTTAATTTAGGGGTTGGTAGTGTTTTAAATATAGGTGCAAACGATTTAGATTTCAGTCTTACAAGTGGCGTTTTTAGTGTTTCGAAATCCTTACAAAAAGTAAAAACAAATTTCAACACCCATACAGCACTATCTTTGGATAACGGAACAACTGGCGGGGTGTGGAGTTTTACTTCTGCCAACGCTTCGACAACCTTCAACCAAAACGAGTTTGCAATATCGAATGGAAGTAATACCCCTATAAGAATAAATAATATAACGTCTGTAGCTTTGGGCGGTGTGAACAAGACAAGTATAGATGCTAGTTATAACGTACAAACAGCGGGTGCGACTTTAATAGGTGGAAACTTAGACACAAAGTCTGGAAACAACGAAATTTCACTTGACCATACCAACTACCCAAAGTTAAAAATATCTAACGGAACAAACGAATATTGGTTAATCGAGGGTGACGGAACAGGCGCAACTTTTGCAAATGGGGAAATGTATTTATACGATGCAACAAATTCAAGGAAATTGATACACTTTTTACCTAACGGTAACATAGATTTTCCAACAATACCAACTTCAGCACCAACTCAGGGAATTTGGAACGATGGCGGAACTTTGAAAATAGTTTAATAAAAATAAATATATATAAAAATGGAAAATTCAATTTATTATAAAATTACAGGAAGTTTAGCGAGTGACTTCGGGGATGAAATAACAAACCCTGTTTTAAAAGTTTCACAGGTTTCAACAGATAACCAACTATTAACAGACGGACTGCTAAGGTTTGAATATAAAGTTTACTCTTCAGAAAGTAACTTGTTAAGTGGTAAGCACTTTTTTAAAGCTTGGGATACTGCAGAAGATGAAAGACTTGTTAATTTTTCCTACCCTATTGCCGACGTAATTAGTTGGTCAATATTGACGTACAAAGATTTACAGGCTAAAATAATAGCTGAAACTTTTGGCTTAAATGAATCTGATGTTTTACTAGTTGAAAATGTTTAATAAATGGCTAGTAAGTTTAAATCAAAAATTAAAAAACTTGCGAAGTCTTTAGCTAGGCTTTACGAAAAAGAAGTCATAAGACAGAACCTTATTGACACAGGATTAATGCGTGATTCATTTAGGGTTACTATTGACGTAGACAAACGGGGAAGCATTGAAATATTTGTTTCTTCCGTTTACTACTTTCAATATATCGACGGTTCTCCGCATTTCTTTGATGTGTCAGGGGAAGTGTTTAAATCGAAGAAGTATCTAGCTATTGAAGAAGAATTAATTAGTATTGTATCTTTGGAATTTGCTTTGGAATTTCCTAAGAATTTCAGCGCTTCGGATGCTGTCACTTATGACTTTAAATTTGGTAAGTTTTTCAAAGGTGGTCAATTTATTCCAGGTGGAAGAAGGGCGCCAAAAGGTGGTATAAGAGCATAAAAACGGTTAACGGGTTATTATATATTAGTGTATAACAATATACATTTTTATATATGCCCGTTCAAACTGGAAGCCAAACGACAATAAAAGTAAAACCCTTAGGAGTTGCACCAACTTACAACGAGACTATAGTTGTTTTAGAATCGACAAATATACAGTCTTCGAATTTTAAATGGATAGTTGACATTTATAAAGGTGTTGACACAGACCCCGAATATACACTATTATCTAGTATTGTAATACTTCCAAATCCTGACGGTTTCGGGGTTATAGATTTTCATAGGCATATAGAGAACAATATCACTACAGACTTTTATCCCGCTGACATTGACAAAGTAATTAACAGAATTGAAGGCTCAGGTTTAAAGTGGTCGTTTAAAGTTACTGAACAGTTTGATAATGTAGTTTGGAGATTTGACGACAATCAAACTAATCTAGGTGCTAACGTAGCTTTTAACGCAGATACTAGTTTAATTCAACACCCATTTATAACAGGTGATAAAGTTACAATCTTACAAGATGCGGGGTTTACTCATTCGGAGTATAATGCTAGTGATGTCACTTTAACTTATAGTGACGAATACACAGTTATCACAGACATAACAAAACTAGCTGACACGCCAATTGAACCTGGTTTAATAACTTTAGATGACAAAGGTACTAGAACAATTGAGCAAGTTTTTACTGCTGGAGAAACGACAATTTATTCTTTCAATGGTGCTTTAACTTTTCAAGGTTTTAGAAATTGGTTAGCTACTGATTATAACATGAATTCAACTTCTTCAACTTCGACTAAATTCTTGACTGAGATTCCAAGAAGTTACAACATAACATTAAATGATAGAGTTTGGTTAAGTGCTTTACAGAACGACACATCAAACCCTCCAATATTAGGATTCATTACAACTAACAACGGTACTTATGGAGTAGACAATCAATACGGGGCAACAGGGCAAACGTTTTTAGTACAACATAAAATAGGCGCTAAAGACTTAACAGAAACAACAGATACAAGTCTAGTTGCTTTAACGGGTACACTTCCAGCGGTTGACAGTAATACAACTTTTATAACTTACACTCAAAATGTGTTACCAATTGGAACTGAAGTTTCTGAAACTATTACATTGAATATCGTTGACGATTGTTCTAAACATGACTCAATAAGATTCTTCTTTATGGATAAGTTAGGAAGTTATTTACCTATCACATTTAATAAGGTTAGTAAAAACAATGTTACAAACACGAGAAGCAACTACAGACAGAATTACGGCAACTATGATGCAACAGCTAACGCATGGGGTTACACTACATACGACAGAGGTAACACTACCTATGATTTAGTGTCTAAGGAAGTTGTTACTTGTACAAGTGACTGGATGAACGAAGACGGTGTTGCAATGGTTACAAGTATGCTTAACAGTCCTATAGTTTATATTCAGGATGAAAACGGGGATTACGTAGCGGTAAATATAACAACTAATAGCTATGAAATTAAGAAAACTGTAAACGATAAGTTAATTAATTACACTATTTCGTTCGAATACGCACAAACCAACACAAATCAAAGAGGCTAAAAGATGAATAAAAGAGTTGAAGTTATTGCGGGGGTATACCCTAACCAAGTTAGTTTAGATTTAGAAGCGAATGCTGTTTCAATTGCGTTACAGTATTCGATTGATGACGTTAGAAACATTGATAAAAAGAACACAAACTATTCAAAGACTATTACTTTACCCGGAACGAAGAAAAACAACCTAGCTTTTGGTGGTTTATTCGATGTCAATTCAACATTTGACCAATTCAACCCGAATTTAAAAACTACTGCGAGGATAGTTGTAGACAGTTCACCTGTTTTGGAAGGTTACTTACAGTTAAAAAGTGTTAAGAAACTAAACAACGCAGATTTACAAGGTAATAAAATTAGTTATGAAGTAGTAGTTTTCGATGATTCTGTTGACTTTATGCAGTCTATTGGTGATAAATTATTAATAGGTAATAACGACCCTAACGATGACCTAGATTTTAGCGATTCAGACCACGTTTATAATCAATCAAATATTGAAAACGCATGGACTAGCGACTACACTAATACTTATCAATACCCTTTACTAGATAAAAACACAGAAGGATATACAACTAAAGACTTTAAACCTTGCTTTTATCATAAATCTTTATTATTAAAAATTGCAGAAGTAACTGGCTATACTTTAGAAGGTTCTTTTATTGATAATAACACTAGATATGATAAAGAAATTATTTCTTGGGATGGTGACGAACCAAAATTAAGAGATAGTCAAGTTTTAGAAAGGCAATTTAAATCCGCATTAACCACTACCACTCAAAACATAGGTTCTTATGTTAAACAAAGTTGGAATCCTTTAGGAGATAAAATAAGCGATGACTTAAATTTTGAAGACATAACGACTTCAGGATATTTCGACAATACCACTTCTTATGTTAGTGACCCAACTCTTTCCTATTGGGAAGTAAGTAAGACAGGGAAATATACTTTTAAGTTTGACAGTAGGTTTAGGGTAACTTTATACAATCCGCACCCAACAAAAGGTGCTTTACTTACTATTTTTAGAGGTGGTACAATTGCGAACACTACCGCAAAAATACTTGTTAAAATTGACTTGGTTGATTCTGTGACTGGTGAAGTGGTAGCTTCTGAAGTTGCGAATTTAGACGGTGCTTATTTTAGTAGTGTAAGCGCAGCAAGTTCTGAATTCATAAATGGAAATGTAAATTATAATTTCACAAATGTACCTGTAAAAGAAGGGCAAAGGTTGTACCCTGTTTGTTCTTTAACTTCAAATACCACTTTCGGGTGGGCAGAACAACCTTCGACAAGTGGAATACCTTTACCTGTTACGATAACACTAGAGTCTTATAAAACTTTATTAAACGGTGCTGGTTTGTCTTCATGGTATAATGAACCTTCTGCAGCTGACGGAATAACAGACGGTGACTTATTGGAAGTTAGTTTATACTTACCTAAGAAAATAAAACAAAAAGAAATCTTTTCAGATATTATTTCAAGATATAATGTTTATATAAAAAGTCACCCAACAAAGAATAAAACTTTAATACTAGAATCAAGGGATGACTATTATAAAGACAATGTTGAAGTTTTAGACTGGACACAAAAGAAAGATTACAGTTCTGAAGATAAAATTTCTTTCTTATCTAGCTTACAAAATAAAGAAATAGTCTTTAGTTATAAGCCTGACCCTAGCGCAGTAGCTTCTGATAATGCTAAATATAATGAGATTTACACAGAAAGTACTGGAGATATTTACGGACAAAAGAAGATAGGTTTCAACAATGATTTTGTAAAAGGAACGAAGAATATAACTTCTGTTTTTTCTTCTGCGCCTTTGTTATTTAGAAAACTTAACAATGTTGTTATTCCGTCTGTAAGTTCCTTAAAAGGTAAGCGTAACCCTGTGTTATTATATTTTGACGGTTTAATCAATTGTAAAGACGAAGACGGGGTTGACTCAAGTTTCAATATCACATGGGGTGAAGATACAACTGCAACAGTATACACGACTTACCCATATTCAGGACATTGGGATAATCCGTATAATCCAACTATAGATATTCACTACGGTCTTATAACTTATGAACAATACGGTGTTCTTCTTAATGATGTAATTGATAATAACTTATTTAATTCTTACTGGAGAAACTACTCAAACCAAATTTCAACAGGTAAGTTAATAACAAGTAGATTCTATTTAAAGGAAACAGATATAAACTTCATTAAAGACAATCTAAACGCTCGTATTTTTATTAAGGACAGTTACTATAATATCAATAAGATAACTGACTACAAGCCATTGGAAGACGGTTTAACGACTGTTGAATTATTAAGGATAGAGCAAGGAAGTGATTTTACACCAACTACTTCGTCAAACCCTTTTGATTCAACTTCAATTGATACTTCTTTAGCCGTTACAAGTGTAGGCCCTTTTATTTCAAGTCCTGAAAACGAAGTTTCTTCAATTAATGTAATGGCTTTAGGTGTTCGTAATTACGTAGGAGGCGGTTCAAGTGGTATTATAAACGGGAATGACAATGTAATTGGTGGTAATTCAACAGGCGTAAACATAACAGGGAATAACAACACAGTGGGTGCTGGTGTTTCTAACGTTACAATAGTAGGTGATAACCAAACAGTGAACGAATCTGATACGTCTGTAATAAATGGTAATGTAATTAATACAGAAACAACAGGAACGGTATTTAAAGAATTGGAAATAGGTTCTTGGGACATGGATTTAATCACAAATATAGGCGTATCACATTCACTTTCTGCAACTGAATGGGGAACAATCAGAAATGTAGAGGTTTCAATTATAGATGACGCTGACACTTTTCACCAGCCTTTAGAAAATGGCGGTTTAATGGGGTTTGGTTCTTCCACTTTTTCACTACAAAGAACGGTTTCAGGAACGTTTGACAATACGAATTATGACGACAGTACTATTAACAGGGGTTTTATTCGTTTTTATTACATAGCTGACTAAACAATTAAAGATTAACTATATATAAAGACATGAATGTAAAGAATAAAAAAGAACTATTTCAGAAGATTGCATTGGATGACGACGGGAACATTATAGCGGTTTTAAACGTCGAAGTTGGTGAAGGTGAAAGCTTTGGGAATCAATACAAAGTAATAAAAAAAGTAACATTATCTACAGAAGGATATTTAAACATTTACAACGATTAAATTATGAGCGAAGGAATTAACAGTCAATATGACTTTTTTAAGAAAGTTAATTTAGACGAAGAAGGAAACATTGGGGTTTCTTTAATTGGTGGAGACGGTCAAACGGGTTATTCTCACACAGGTGCTTTTGCGGGGAAGCCTTTATCTAACAATTACGTTTGGGAAGCTGGCACGGGTGTTAACTACACACAGAACGATGTTAACGCTGGTACTTACAAAGTGTTTTCTTTAGACAGAGACGTACACCTTGCGGTTGACAACCCTTATTGGTCAACGCCAACACCAAGCGGTCAAACAGATATAGGTTTATTTCAGGGTGCTAACTTACCTAACGGGGTGACTTCGTTAGTGGATTATTCTTTTGATTTCGATACTAATTACCCAGCATCTACAGGTACAGGTTTTGAGGGTTCAACGGGTAGAATTAAATTAAATGATTTGCAATATGGCGACCAATTACGTGTGAGATTCGATTTTAATGTAATACCTCAAATAGCAAATACAACAATTGAACCCGCTTTATGGTATTCAAATAGAAATGATAACGACGATATAACTTTCACCTTTCCATTAACTACCTCACCCGTTTTTTATGGTGGTGGTACTGTTGGAAATACTTATTTAAATAGGGTAGAAATATCCGCTTGGATAACAAGTAACGAGGATGTAAACGCCTTAACTTTACCAGCTATAAAATCAGATAATCCTGTTATCGTTCAACCGTTAGGAATTTTAATAACAATTTTAAGATAAAAAAAATGTCGATAAGAATAGTAAGAAATGAACAAGGGAACTGTATTAACTTTTATGGTAGTTCAAACCCTACATATTGGAATGCGTGTTTAAGTGGTCAAGTTGATTCTTCAGACCTTAACACGGTTAATGTTATAAATGACATTATTACCTCACAAACTGGAGTTACTCAATACGAATTTTTTAGAGTTCCTTATACTGAGTTTGTAGATTCAGACGGGAACGGATTTACAGACGCACAAACTACAGCGGATTATATCACTGAAAAAGCAAATGTTGTCGGTCTTGGTGGTGGTGGTACTGACTTAACTGGTAAAGACGTGTGTTTTAAGTTGGATGACACGTCTACTTCAATAATGATTGATAATGGCTTTAGTTATGGAGTGAACACGATTAAAGCTGTTGCTGAAAGCGGTTTAATATCTATTAAATCAGAATTGGGAGATATTACACATTTCACCAAAATAGACCACTCAAAAGTCTGCGGTAATGATGGTTTGATTATTCCAGGTGGTTTAAACGATGTTATAAATTACTTAAACGAATTATTCACTGTTGGCGCTTTTGAATCTGTTGTAATTTCAGACCCTTATTCGACTATGATTGCAGACGTTGACGGGGTAGACGCTGGATATACTTTGGAAGGTGCTGACGCTGTTGACCCAATAGGGGACGATATATTCACTTATGACGGTTCAGGCTATGCAAATTATGCGGGTTTAAAATCTACAGCTACAATAAATCAAGCTGGTGAATATTATACTTTTGACATTAGAGGTGAAGGAACTATTGGTTTCGGTTTAATACATACCCAAGATAGTTTTAATAATGGGTTATTTAGTGGGAATAGTAACTACGCAAACCCTACAAGCTTTGCGGCTGTTAATTCTGCACACTACGGATTCCAATTTTCGCACTGGTTTCACCCAACGCCAAACGGTTCTTGGACTAACTACGGGGCAAACACTTCTTACTCAATGCGTTCGGGTTGGTCAAATTTCAACGGTACTGACGAACAAACTGACTGGCTAGCTGGTAACCCTATAAAAGTAAGATGCGGTATTGACGAAAACGGTTATATCTCTATCGAAACATTAAGAAATGGGTCTGAATGGGTTGTCCACGCTAGAAGTGGTTACCCTGTTGTTCAAGGTTCAGAATATCATTTAGGAATTAAATCACAAAGTACTTCAGCTAGGGTGTTTAGCGCACCAAAAGTTCATTTATTAGAAGAAGAAGCGCCGACTATGTACTTTAGATATATCGAAAGTCCTGACGGGGTTTTTGAATATCCTTTATTTGCAACCGAAGAAGAAGCTGAGTATTACGATGAAATACACAACGGATTGAGTGCGGGTAGTGGTTCAAGTCATACTCACACATACGCAGACGACCCAACAAATACAACATGGTATATGCCTGAAGCGTCGCACGACCCTAGTAATTACACTTTTAGTTCAGCGCCTAGTGCAAGTACATTTAACGGAAACGCCGTAACTTACACAGAAATAACTTCTTTAGAAAACGCAGACTTAACACCTACTCAATTCAGTGCTAGTGATATAACGCAAGAAGAAGGAACGAATGTTAATATTCAAGTAACACCAGCGGGTGCTGTTTGGTCTAGTAGTGTAACAATTACACCTTCAGGAAGTGGGTTAGTGTTTGACGGTAATTCTCTAATTCAAGGCACTTTGACCGACGTTGGTAGCGATACTGTTTACACAATTAGTGTAACTCGTGCGAATTCTTACGGTAGTTCTGTAGGTAGTATGACTGTAACAGCTACAAACGTAGCACCTATTCAGACCAATTTAACAGCTTGGACTAAGGCTTTAGATTTCTCAGGAAGTAACGAACACTTGAAGCAAGTAAGTAGTGATGTAAATTACAACCCTTTGAGAATGAACAATTTATCTGCTCAAATTCCTGTTAATGCCGATAGTGGTAAAACTACTAATTCAACTAACGCAAGACCTTTTGCAACTACAATAGTATTTAAGTCTGATGGTAACAACTCAAATCAACACATTTGGAATAGTGGCGAGGGAACAGCTACTGGTAACGACAATATCTATTTAAGAGTAGATTCGTCAAGTAACTTGTATTTCGGGTGGGGTCGTGAAGGCTCAGGTTATAACGAATGTAGGATTGCACAGAGTATTTCATCTTCTACTTGGTATGGTGTTTATATAGCTCACAAAGGTTATAGAGCTTCCGCTGCTGCTGCCACGTCTACTAACTTACCACTAGGTTTTGATATTAGATTAATGTCGTCTACTGATTCATTTAACGCAGTAGGTTCTGATTTATCGGTGTCAGGTAATTGGACGTCTACCGGTGCAAGAATGGATAGAGCTGTTACTGGCGATTTCACTATCGGTGGTAGAGGTTCTAACAGAAACTTTCACGGTAAGGTTGCTAGTATGATTATAACTACATTAAGAGTAAATCAGAATGTTCCTACTGATGCTG
>JAAHTH010000152.1_pt2 | contig 15794 bp, 15 predicted proteins | sample 6116091 | NCBI WGS metagenome assembly JAAHTH01 (sample SAMN13939990, study PRJNA603662) | sponge metagenome | isolation source: marine sponge | host: Mycale hentscheli | place: New Zealand | collected 2006 | reverse complement strand
ATCGTCATACGTTTTCAAAGATCCACAAATCGGACATTCCTCACTTGTTGGATCGGGGCTCAGGAGTTGTGATATGCGAACATTCAACCTATTTATGGCACTTTTTGCGGTTCAGGGTTGCCTCTTTCCCTCCACTTCAAATGCAACAACACCGGAAACGCCAATCCAGTCTCCTAATATTATTTGGATATCCTGCGAAGACATCAGCCCGCATCTCGGTTGCTACGGTGACAAAAATGCCATCACCCCGAACATCGACGAACTGGCAACCAACTCTATTCGCTATCAAAACGCCTTTACTACCGCCGGAGTTTGCGCGCCCTGCCGCTCAGCAATCATCACTGGAATCTATCAGTCGACACTCGGCACCCACCATATGCGGTGCAACGCTAAGCTGCCCAAAGATGTAAAACCATTTCCAGTTTATCTAAAAAAGGCTGGGTACTATTGTACTAATAATTCGAAACAAGATTACCAGTTTAAAACCCCTTCCAATGTTTGGGACGAGTCAAACAAGAAAGCACACTGGAAAAATCGTCCGGATCCGAAACAACCTTTCTTCGCAGTTTTCAATTTTACTGGATGTCACGAAAGCGGAATTTCAAGCGAGTCCAAATACAAACAAATCACGCAAGACCTCACACCGCAGCAACGCCAGGATGCCCAGCAGCTAACGCTTCCCCCGTACTATCCTGACACACCAATCGTTCGCGAGGACTGGAAACGCAACTATGAGCTGATTACTGCTATGGACGCATGGGCAGGTGCATTAATTCAAGAATTAAAAGATGCCGGTGAATACGAAAACACGGTCATCATGTATTGGTCTGATCATGGAATCGGCCTGCCTCGCGCAAAGAGATGGCTCTACGACTCGGGAACCCATATTCCTCTTATCGTTAAACTACCCGATAGTTTTAACCAAAAAAACAAAACTGGAATTACGAATGATGAGCTGATTAGCTCACTCGATTTCGCTCCGACTGTCTTGAAGCTTGCTGGACTTAAACCGCCATCTCATATGCAGGGGCGAGCGTTTTTGGGAACTGATCTGAAACCACAGCGCAATTATGTTTATGGCGCTCGAGATAGAATGGATGAACGCTACGACATCATTCGCTCAGTCAGAGATTTAAAATTTCGGTACATTCGAAACTATGAACCTCACAAGGCGTACTATCAATACATGAATACGCCGGAAAAAGGTGCGACAATGAAGGAGCTACGGCGGGTCCATGCACTCTGAGAACTCTCCGCAGAGGCTAAGTTATTTATGCAGCAATCCAAACCTGCAGAAGAACTTTATGACCTTGATGCCGATCCACATGAGGTTAATAACCTGATTGGCAATCCTAAATACACGAAAGTTCTCGATCGTTTAAGGCAAGCTCACCTGCAATGGGTAGTTGAAACCCGGGATATCGGCTTGATACCAGAATCTGAAATTCAGATTCGCGAAGGAAAGGTCGGCGCAAGATACAATATCTTAAATAATGCCGCTCCCAATCTAATCGAGCAAATCCGCAACACCGCGAACCTCGCGGTTGATAACCGATCTAATCTCGACGACCTAAAAGATGCAACGGGGCATACCGACTCAATTGTGCGGTACTGGGCTTTGGTCGGCCTGGGAAATCGGCCAACCGAGGTAGCCGATTGCAAAGATCTATTTGTCAAAGCACTCGCTGACCCTTCTCCCTGTGTCAGGATCGCGGCATCGCGAGCTCTTTTAAAAATAAAGGAACCTCAGCAAGCGTTAACAACATTAAGCAACGAACTGACGGGCGAACATGAATGGGCCAGATTGCGGGCCGCAATCGTGTTAGATGAATCGGGCGAAGCAGCACGACCTCTCATTCCTGAACTCAAACGATGCCTTACCGATCAACCCAACAAATACATCACGCGGGTTGCCAACCGTACGCTGAATGTTCTTTTGGAAACCAACAATGTTGTTAAGTAATTACAAGTTTTCGGCGGTCTGCTTTAGCACCCCAATCTGAGATTCGGACCGCGGTTCTTTAATACCGGGCGTTTACTACTACCACGGCCGCCAAATGACTCCATTCCCTCGCAACCCAATGTCACCCGCAGGAATCCCAAGATTCTGGAAATAGGTATAGTGCAAACCACCAATGTATCTGGCGTCGTTATCCTGCACATTTAAAGGACCAAGTCGCCCCCAACGTTCGCTAAATCGATTGGTCGTTGGAATCCCTTGTTTGACGTTCGAGATAGTTTGCTTGCTCGCGCGAACGGGAATATCTCCTTGTGTATTAACATCTTTAACAACGGAATGGGCGCGTTGCCAACGGCCACGAATTAGTTGTGCATCGCATTGCTCAACTGAAAACACAATTAAGCCAACAAGAGCAATTCCACAGAACCGCAGCAGAACTATTTGGTACTTCTTTAAAACACACATAGGGCTGCCCACCTTTCAAAATCTACTGTGACACTCGTTTGCCAAATCGCTTCCCAGCCGCCTTTGTAATTAAATCGGGAACAGGAGTCGAGAAAATGAGTTCTCCTCGTTTCCATGGTTTTATGGCACTTATCCGACGAATTGGCACAAACCGTTTTAATAATCCCGCGCGCAACCTTCTCAATCACAGCATTCTTATCAGTGGAATACGAAAATCTGGCAACCACCTTTACTCACGAGGTATTGAGATCTACGTCCATCATGATTTGGTTTTGAATTGGATGAACGAATTTCATCCGCGACAGAGAATCCTAAATACTGGCAACTGGTAAACTAATGGAAGCCAGAAACCGCAAACCACGTGATTTTAGGCTTCCATACTCGACAATCTAGTTTTACTTCCCTACGATAACGGTCTCATTTGCTTCCAGGAAACTCCCCAGCCTCAACGCTAAAACATGCTAAAAACCTTATATCAATTGGCTTTTCGGTACATTAAAGTCAAAAAAATATATCAGGAAGTAGTCATCGATGAACGGCTGACCAACATCCGACCAAAGATTAGAAAAGATCTTGAGGCATTGCTCAGTCATTCAAATACTAATTGCGAGTATTTCCGCGGTAAGTTTACCGACTTTTTATCCGGGGCTTCCGAGCTCTCAGATGAAGAGTTTTTTAAATCTTATTCCAAATTACCGGCGCTCTCGAAACAAGATTACGCGGAAGCTGGACAATCGGTAATGACCGATAACTGGGCTGCTGTCGATGCCGCCAAAAACACTTTCTCGGTTGAGGGAAAACCGCTTGAGTCACTTCGGCGTCTACGCAATGACGATTATTTGATGCCCATGGCAACTGGCGGTTCGACGTCGACTCCACTCTCGATCATGATGACAAAGCAGCATATGTTTTCAATGCTGTTTACATTTTTCAAATGTTGGTATCGCATGGGTTGGCGACCCGGCGAACGCATGTTGGTTTTCTACCCAAAAAACACTTACAACATCGATGACATGGTCAAATTCAACCGACTCAGTAAATGGGTTGGTTTTAAATATCACCTCTTCGACAAAATCGATGAAAAAACAGTGCGAGGGTTGATCGATGACATTAATCAGTACAAACCAAAGTTGTTACTGGTCTTTCCTTCGCCAATGAACATGATTGCAAACACAGTCAAACGTTTTAATCTGGAAATCAAACACCATCCAGAATTAATCAATGTAAGTGGTGAAACCTTTTTCGATTGTCAGCGAAAACACATTCAGTCAATTTTTTCCAAATCTAAGATCGAAGATTCCTACGGATCTGTTGAACTGGGAGAGTTGGCCCATGAAACTCCAGACGGTCTAGAAATCTTTGCAAACGTCACTTACGTCGAAACGGAGCCCAACGAAGCCGGGCAACCCGAGATGATTATCACGCGGTTGAATAATTTTGATTTCCCGTTCATCCGATACAAAATGCGAGACATTGCTAACGTAGAATTCCGCGTCTACCCCGATGGCACTGAGAAGTATTTAATCACTAAAATTGAAGGCAAAGATTCAAATTTCATTTTGAATGACCAAGGCAACCGATTTTACCCTTCCTTCTTTAATACGCTCGTGAACGATCTCAATTTAATCGTTTCTGACAGCGTTATTGAAATTAAGGTGTTCGAAAAAGGACAGCGGGAACTAGAAGTTCAATTCATCCTCTCCGACAACCAATTCATGGAACAGGTTCGTACTGAGAGCAAGCGTCTGCTGTCAGAGCGATTAAGCAGCGAAATGGATTTTGTCATTCGTTTCGTTGATTTCATTGACCACGACTACCGACGCAAGTACCGAGTCATCCAGCGCATCGGAGATATTGAATTTGCGGGGGGAATGGTGGGTGATGAGAGCAAAACCAGTGCAATCAACGAAGTCGTTTCCGATGCTACTGAAAATTCAGACAGCGAATTCAATACGACCAGCAATTCGATCGCCTGAGCCAGGCGGAATTTGTTTTCACCGAATTAAAACTCTTCGGCTGTCCAGCGTTTGACTAAACTCCCATTAGCTTCCGCCGAGACTCTCGGCGTTTGGTAAGACCTGCGGTGTTGCATGGTCTGAGCCAAATCTTGGTGGTTGTTACAAATCAGCCGAGATTCGCCCATCTCCCATGGTTCTACGTACGCATTCGCTGCCGTATCCACTTTTCTAAAATAAGCGCGGCAGGATTCGGCATCTAATTCTCGCCGGACAAGGCGTGTTATCCGACCCTGAATTTGATCCCATGTTGCGACCAACGGGCGCTCTAATGCCGGACGAGAAAACTGATCCAATGCTGCCCGCAATTCACCGTGGACTAACATTTCCTGAGGTAGCGACCTCAGCATAGCTTCCACAACCGACCGAAAGGGAGCAATCGCCGTCGCGATATTTCTCGCCACTAACTGATGCGGCATTCGAATTTCAACAACGCGCGGTTTTACCGGACAGCTACAACCGTCATGGTGATAATACTCAGCCTGGCTTAATTTGCCATGACTCGACTTCCCTCGAACTTTACGATAGCTAGGCTCGGCAGTTCGAATATTCTTACAAACAACAAGGCCCTCGTGGTCGACAATCTCCAAAAAACTGTCGCGGATATCTTTCCGCAATAAAACGCCATGAAGATAATCATCAGCGTCAGCCTGGAGCTCCCAAGGGCGATTAATAACGATCCCAAAATCATGTGGGCGGGTAATTTGAAATACTTCACCACCTAGCTCCAGCGTTTGAGCTCCGCAATTCAATTCGTCAGTTGGTTTGGGTTTCAATTAGCACACCTCGATTGAGTCTATAATTCAAGATCGTTAGCTTACCCTAAGTTGCTGAAATCCACTAAACGTAAACCAGAGCTTCAGCTCCGGCGTTCCCTCCCAAACCCTGTTAGTGATGTCCAGTTTCGTTTAACAGAATCCGATTTATCCAGAATAGACCTTACTGAACTTTGCATGCGATTTAACCAACAAATTTCTGGCTATTGCATCCATTTGAACAATTATTCCAAGCCTACCGCCGCTTAACTTTCAGCTCCATCTCACCAGCCCAGTCAAACCAAGAGTTGGACATGTGTTCCACTCGTTGGCGATTTTGATCCGCCAGGTCGTTGATCTCACAACGATCAATCGAAAGGTCATACAATTGCCACTTCTTTTCAGGATTGAGTTTATCCCAAACCAACTTAAAATCTCCTTCCCGAATGGCGCGATTACCAGCCCATTGCCAGCAGAGTTGAGCGTGCGCTTCACGGGAGTTTCCTTTCAACAAATTGACCATGCTCTTGCCTTCGACCGGAATGAGTTCAGTTCCGTTAAACTGCTTCGGATACTCTCCCCCTCCCAACTCGACTAACGTTGGCATGAAGTCAATTATATGAGCCACGTTTCGATTAATTGTGCCGCTTGGAATAACGTTAGGCCACCACGCAATCATGGGGGTTGTAATCCCTCCTTCATTCAACCAACTTTTATAGCGACGGAACGGCGCATTCTGCGCCCAACCCCAAGCTGGCCCAACCGCCACATAATCATCCCCTGGGCCTGGATTCCGTTTAACTGGATCGCGCCCGCCCGGTTCTTCGGCGCATCCACCGTTATCTGAGAGAAATAGGATGAGGGTGTCTTCATCGTGTCCAGTCTTCGATAATGTTTCTAAAAGTCTGCCGATATTTTGGTCGACACTGTCAATCATCGCTGCGTAAACCGCCATTCGATGATCTTCGAAATCTTGATCCGAATTCGCCCAGTCGTAAGCCCGACTGTCACCCTTACTCAATTTCCACGACTCGTCAGCCAATCCCATATCTTGCTGGCGTTTGAATCGAGTTTTGCGCATTTCATCCCAACCCTCCTTAAATTTCCCGCGATACTTGGCAATATCTTCCGGCTTAGCTTGAATCGGATAGTGCGGTGCCGTGTAAGTCAGATGAATAAAGAAAGGCTTTTTCGTGCGATCCGCTGCATGAATCGCTTCGATTGCCGAGTCCGTAAATGCATCCGTCGTATAAAAATCTGAGGGGAAATCAGTAATCAATTGGTCGTTTTTACCGAAAACCCGCGTGCGCCCTCCCTTGTATTTAGGATCAGGCTGAACTGGATTAAAAAAGTTGCAACACCCATCAAGGAGTCCATAAAAAGAATCGAATCCACGATAAAACGGATGATTAATTTTGTCACGACCAAGATGCCATTTTCCGCACAATGCGGTTCGGTATCCACACCGTTGCATGGCCTCGCCGAGTGTCACCATATTGGCTCGCAAATGACGGTTGCCGTTGGTGCCCCGTGGATAGAGCCCCGTAAGAATCGAAGCCCGAGTCGTAGTGCATTTTGCATTATTATAGAACTGCGTAAAACGCATGCCATTTTGAGCAAGGCGATCTAAATTTTCAGTGTTTACCTCACCTCCGTAACAGCCAATATCGGAGAACCCCATGTCATCCACCATTATGAGAATAACATTTGGCTTCTCGCCCTCTTCTGCAGTTAGTTCAGGCGCATCTAACTGAGGCCTGGAACCCAAACGATCACCTTCTGTCGCGGACACTGCATTTTCTAAAACCGGCAGGTTGAGAATTGCAAAAATACTCATTGCCATACATAGAAATCGCGTCGATTGATAATTCATCTCGCCGCACGCTCACTTTCTCAATAAATCTAGCTTGAAAGGAATTTACCTTGCAAATTATAAAATGAACTCCACCCATTTCCAATGAACCAGTCGCTCGGCAACATCCAGCACCACTCGGCACCTACGAAACCGTCTGGCAGCACGAACTCAAGAACTTCAGGAATCCAATCTTACTTCGCCCAAGCGGGAGCAGGGAACGATCGAATTCTGCTATAGCGAATATACTTCTCCCAGACATCTTCGTCCCCATTCAGCCGGGGATCTCCCGTTGTCTTTAAAAATTGATTTAACCTGGCTTCAAGCTTCACAGTCAATTCCTGGTGTTCTGATTCGCCGGATAAATCATTGAGGCAAGCAGGATCGTGTTGTATATCATAAAGCTCAAGGGCAGGGCGATGCGCTACTGCGAGAGAGAAGTAGGGCGCGATTTCGGGATTCATTTTTTCGGCAATCAAAAAACTGAGCGATGGACAGGCGTCAATATCATGATAGCCACCATCCTCCGGGCCTAATTTACCCGACTGCATTTTTCTCGGTGCTCCGGCGGGCCACCGTTCCGGTTTCATATTTCGGATCAAGAGGTAACGCGAAGTCCTGATACAACGCTGAGGGTAAGTGAGGTTTTCCCAACGGGACGACGAATGCCGCTCGCGACAACTATAGACTTCTTCGCGACGGAATTGAGTCAGCCCTGATTCACTAGATTTCAACACCGGCACGAGGCTCTTCCCTGTGATCGGACTACCACTTCCCCCTGTAACCGGTTGATCTACGCCGCTCATTTCAAGTATTGTCGGGGCAAGGTCAGTGAGACTGACAACGTCATTCACGACTCGCCCACCGGGAACAGCCGGGACATACCGAATTGCCAGCGGCATATGAATACCGTACTCGTAGACATTTGCCTTGGCACGGGGGAAAGCCATTCCATTATCACTCGTGACAATGATCAGGGTATTCTCCAATTCTCCACGCGCCTCAAGCGACGCAATCATTTTTCCCAAATGACGATCGAACCATTCAATTTCAAGGCAATAGTCGAGAATGTCACTCCGTACTACGTCCGAATCGGGTAAAAAGCCTGGTACTTCGACGTCGGCCAATTGCTTGCCTGACGCAAGCCCGCTCCCTTTTTCAAAAGATCGATGCGGCTCATGTCCGCCATACCAAAAACAGAATGGCTGACCATCGGGCTTTTCCTCTAAGAAATTTTCAAAATTCCCAGCATAGTCATTTTTAGCAATTCCACTTGCAGGAACCTCTGAATTTCTTAACTCGCTAAAGCTAACACCCGCTGGATTGCGAACACGACCCGAGACCTTGAAATTCCCGGGCTGCCAACCTTTGCCGGTGTAGCCGACAAAATAACCCGCGTTTTCTAGAAGTTCGGGAAACACATCATATTTTGATGGAAATGAACTCGCATGGGTACCTGCCTGTTCGAGTTGCCACGGATACCGCCCGGTCAAGATCGAAGCCCGGGACGGGGAGCAACCGGGGGACGCACAAATCGCATTATTGAAAAGCACTCCCTCTCGGGCAACCCGATCAAAGTTAGGCGTTGCAATCGTCTTACACCCGCTTATTGAAGTATGCTTCCATGACTGATCATCAGAGATTGCCACCAAAATATTTGGCCGGCGTATTACTTCGTCCGCCATTACGCGGATACTTCCAGCCTGCAAGCACAGAAGAAATAACGACTGCAAAATAAAAACAGAAAAAGTAAAAACAACGCGAGAGCGATTATTGCAGAGCGACATTTGAAAAAACTCAAAAGATCTTTAAAACGAAACCATTTACTGCAGCATTCTAGCAATGTTTTGCCAAGATTCCAAAGAATTACAATTACTCATAAAACCACAGTTCGGAAAAGGCGTCGCTTCGACGAATAAAATTGGAGCCAAGGTGGACTCGGCAACGTCGCAAAACAAGATTAAAATTTAAAAACTGCAGATGCTTAGTTCCGCAGAATTTGCAACCACTAGCAATCCAACTATAGAACCCTCGCTATGCCCTCCGAAACGATCGTAACCTGTTTTCCATTATCCGCTGCAGATGCCGACACCATTCGCGATGCTGCCACTGAGAGGTTTGAAGTAATTGTTGCAAACCAGGAGACCATTTCCGAAGAGATCTTTAAAGCCGATATTTTTTGCGGTCATGCAAAAGTGCCAGTCGACTGGGATCGCGTTGTCAATAATCGAAAACTAAAGTGGATTCAATCCTCCGCGGCAGGATTGGATCACTGCCTTGTTTCCCCAGTCATTAATTCAGACATTCTGGTTAGCGGATGTTCAGGATTGTTCGCCCCGCAAGTCGGTGAGCAAATGATGTCCCTTTTAATGGGCTTGATACGGCGAAGTTCTGTATTTTTCAAGGCTCAACAGATAAAACAGTTCGTCCGGCGCCCGACTGACAATCTATTCGGCAAGACCATTGGGATTGCCGGATTAGGAGGAAACGGACAGCGAATTGCCCAGATTCTCCGGCCAATGGTCAACCGCATCATCGCCACTGACTGCTTTGTTGAATCCGCGAAGGACCTGATCGATGACGGAGTGATTGATCAAATCCTGCCAGCTTCAGGTTTAGAGGAAATGCTACCTGAAATTGACGTCTTAATCATTACGTTGCCACTTTCTTCCTCGAATGAAAATAGGATCGGGAAAGCACAATTTGATCTTCTTAAACCAGGTGCTTACGTGATCAACGTCGGGAGGGGGTCAGTTGTGGAAACCCAAAGTATGATCGATGCACTTTCAAGCGGCAGGCTCGGCGGCGCCGGCTTCGATGTCGTCGAACCGGAACCATTACCTACGTCCTCGCCTTTATGGGAAATGGATAATGTGATTATCTCTCCCCATGTGGGCGCTCAGTCTCCACTTCGAATTCCAGTCACAATTGACATTTTCTGCGAGAACATCAAGCGATTTCTGTCGGGTGCTCCCCTGTTAAATCAAGTTGACAAAACTCTAGGATTCCCACTACCCGAACATCGGATTCCTTTTAAGTGGTAAAGTTTCTAAAGAATGCCCTAAGTAAAAGAATTCAAGGTAGCCCAACACAGCGAGGTTTGTCACAATATAACGCACGGCTAACAACCTTTTTTATGGCCAACCTCAGCGAGATTGTTCACTAAAAATAAGCATCACCGAGGAACTCTCCATTGGATTTTGACGGCGAAAATCTAAACATTACTTCGGAAGAAGACTTATCCCCTACGGTAACGCAGGAGGGGAATTTCGAAATCAATCAGTGCTCGGAACTTTACGGTCTTTACGAAGAAATCCTGCGTGAAAAACGACACAGCTGGACAACCCACCTGCGGCTTTTGACAAAATTAGGATCGGGTGGTCAAGGTGTCGTTTATTTGACGGAAAGACGCGGCTCGGACGGATTTACACTTCCCGTCGCCCTGAAAATCTTCTCACCTGAACGCTATTCCTCGCCCAACCATTACGACTCTGACATGTCACGCATGGGACGCGTGGCGGCCAAAGTTGCTCGTATCCAACACGAAAATCTCTTGGTCGTCGAAAATTTCCTCGACCGTGACAGAATCCGAATGATGGTCATGGAATGGGTAGAAGGCTTCGATCTTCGACGGCTACTGACGCCCAAAATGTTTGGCACAGTAAAAGAACGATTCAGTGAGAAGCGATGGGAATATATCAATGACGTATTAGTTACCGTAGGCCCTGAGCAACCACGTTTTAAAGCCGGAGTCGCAATCGCGATCGTTCGCGATTGCCTCGAAGCACTTGCCGCGATGCATCGGCACGGAATCGTCCATGGCGATGTAAAACCCGGCAACATAATGCTCAAAAGAAGTGGACACTCAAAGATCATCGATATTGGCTCCGCCTTCGACATCGCCGATCCGCCGCAACGGCGAGCTTGCACGCCTTCTTACGCTGCACTCGAAGTCTTAAAGGGTACTGATAACACCCCGCGTAGTGACTTGGCCAGTCTCGGTTACGTCACCATAGAACTTCTTGCCGGTAAACCAGTGTTTGGCGGCATTAATGATTTTGCCAAACTGATCGAAGCCAAAGAGACGCTTCCAAATCGCCTGCACGACATCTTACCTTCTGAAGTATCGAACAACGAATTGCTAATGTCATTTTGCCAGGGGCTGATTGACCCCGACCCGGAGAAACGTTTTCAGTCGGCCGAAGCAGCTGACTTAGTCGAAATTGGTGCGGCGGCTTTCCACCGGCAATTGGTCAAAGACGATCTCGCATCCGAGTACGAGAATGACATCCGCATTTGGATTGATGAATTACTGGAAATCGAAGCGGCCAGTCCGGGATTTTTAACGAGTAATTAAGCCCAGTCCAGACCAGTTGTTTTTTTGATTCGTTCTTCGAAGTCGCCAAGCAAACCACCGATAACTCTCCATTTGTTGGGGCAACGGACTTCGATATCTCCCTGCTGATTGATTCGAACAATGGATGAGACCAAAACACCTGCCGCCGACAAGTCTTGAGAATGCAATTCTCCATCATTGATGATCTCATCTAATGTTTCACCGGTCATTTCAATAAATTTCATACTCATTCCATATTAATTTTGGTGGCGGCAAATAACGCTGACCATCGAGATGAACCAAGGCAGAACAAAGAAACGTTTTCCAACTCTCAGCCAAGAAATTAACCAAACTCAATCCTATCAAATCGATTACCAATGGTGCACGTCCCTATGATAGGCAGTTTACAAGCAAAACTCCAATTTACTTGATTTCTCAAAAGCCTCATGGTTTACAACTCGGATTTCGCTCTGGAAAAAAACCAGTAAATTACCTATCGACCGAATTGAACATCTTAGCCGTTACTCTTGGGGGCTGAGATTATCACAATAATTGGTATGATGCGGTGTGAGCAAACTGACCTAGGAACATAATGATCAATCACGAATCTGATCCAAAAAACGCTTCTCAAGAGACGCAAACTGGCGAACAGAAAGCCAACTGGCAAACGCTAACGGTCGCTGAGGAAGAGCATCTTGAGAGGCTGGACGCTTTCCTGGTCCGCCACTATCCAAAATTCAGTCGCGTTAAATTGCAACGAGCGATTGCTGCGAAAAATGTCCGCGTGGATGGTCAGCAGGCAAAATCCTCTACCCGAATTAAGCGTGAGCAAACGGTTGAGTTCCTTCCTCCGCAACCCGAACCGGAAGGCACTATCCCGGAAGACATACCGCTGAACATTCTCTACGAAGATGACCACGTGGTTGCAATCAACAAGCCACCATCGATGGTGGTGCATCCTGCAAAGGGGCACTGGTCTGGAACGCTCACCGCCGCACTCGCATTTCATTTCCAACAACTCAGCACAATTGGTGGAGCAACTCGGCCAGGCATTGTCCATCGACTCGACCGGGATACCAGTGGTGTTATTTTAGTGGCAAAGTCAGACACAGCTCACATTGACCTGGCGAGCCAATTTGAAAAACGTATCGTTGAAAAAGAGTATTTTGCCCTCGTTTCTCCGGCTCCTAACCATGATCGGGACATTATCGATAAACCGATCGGGGCGCACCCTTATCAAAGGGAAAAAAAAGCGATTCGAATCGGGCATTCGACAAGTCGATCGGCAAGCTCTTTCTTCGAAGTAATCGAAAGATACCGAGGCTTTGCCAGCGTAAGAGTCAAACCTAAAACTGGTAGAACCCACCAGATTCGGGTACACATGGCGCACATTGGCTGTTCAGTGCTTTGTGATCGGCTCTATAGCGGCCGAGCCAAATTACAGCTACGAGACTTGACTCGTAAGAGCCAAGACCAGACGACCCTGCTAGAGCGACAGGCATTGCATGCTCGCCATATAAAATTCAAGCATCCAATTGACGGACGCGATATGTCAATTTCAGCGCCGATCCCCGACGACATCGAAAAAACAGAGCAGGCCATTCAAAAATACAGGCCCCTAACCTAACTGTTTTGCTCAAAACCGCCGGGCAACTAACCAGCTGAGTCCTACTGTGCATTCGAAATGCACAAGCAAACTGGATTGACATCTTGCCTGGCAGATTAGTCTGAAACCTTCAGGCTCTCTAACATCTTCTTGAAATACTTCTCATTTTTGTCAATCGTCGCCTTTGGCCCGTAAAACTTGACGAAGTAATTCCCATTGGCTTCGGTTTGAATAATCGCTGCGAGCATCCGGTAATTTTTACGCTCTACTTTTGGCTTGCCGCTAAATGGACCACCAACGGCGTCCATAAACGTACCAGTGATGTCTACGAAATTAACTTTCTGCCCATCAATCTCCATCGCCTTCTGTTTCGTCTTGCCAGCTGTATCACCACCGTCGGGTTGGGTAAACTGCCCCTGCCATCGAACAATATTTGCTTCAATTGATCCGCCAGCCCCCATAATCGTCAACCGACCGTCAACTTCATCACCTTCAACTTTCGGGATCTTCAATTCAGCGTCTAGCATCCGGCTTCTCGGCGGAACGGATTTCCAATTCCCCGTCGCGGTAAATTTGATGCTATCCTCGGCAACCAATACAGTCAGTGGCTTCTTCTTCGCACTATCCTGTCCGGCTTTAGATTCCGACGCGACTGGTTTTTTTTCATTTGCCGACTCTTGGCAAAAACCATGATTCGCCAAAAGCGATACAAAAACAAAACCAATCATCCAAGCTATTTTCCGAGCGCTAAATCTCATCAACACTTACCTTAATTTAAATTCAACCAAAAATATTAACTCGCGTTCCAAATTTGATAAACGCAAGAGATCCGCTAGTCAAGGATTATCAATTACAATTTTCATTGCGACAACCAGTAGCGCTAAAATCGCGATCAGCCCGCTAATTACGAAAGCCGCGAAAAACCAGTTTTTTCTTTGGTTTTTCTCAGCAGCGGTCAATTTCTTTTTCACTCGAGGTGCGGGTCGGCGTAGCTCAATCGGCAGCTCTTTAAATGCCCTCGAACGCTTCTCCTTCAACCGTTGACCCTCGGCCTCGGCAACGAGACTGGGAAACACTCTTTCGGCTGGAATCCAGCCCCCCCAATCGCCGCGCCAAACAAGCGATCCGATCGTGACGTCCCCGGCATCGAGACGCTTTTGCATCAGCCTTCCCCTGAGGGGACCAATCTCTCCTAGCTCCTTGTTCCGCAAGTACCAAATCTGTTTGGGTGCCTGAAGAATAGGATCAACCTTTCCCATGCTGGGCGGCAATTGCGGCTTGTCCAGCACAAACGCCTCGACGGACTGATCGAGATCCTCGCCACCAATATCTGGGGGACGGTGCTTGAGAAGTTGATCTTTGGGACGTCTCATTCGCTGGCGGATTCGATTGGGAAACGTCTCCCGAATGGCGACGCTGTCTGTCTTATCAATTCCCCCGGCGTTAATCATCATTTCCAGTTGGGGAGCAGCGGTCTTAGGGGGGGGCAGAGTTTCCGCGTGTGCCCTGGACGTAGCAACCGCCGCCGGCACGATAACCTCAGCCGAGCAATGAGGGCACTTGCGCTTACAGCCGGCCTGCGACACTTTCACGTTCAGTCGATTCAGACAGTTTTTACAAGTAAACCGAATGCCCATGCTTGCTTTTGAATCTCGATGTGTACGATTAAATACTAACCAATTAGGAACATTGTAACCGGAAAAAAACCGGAATCCACACTCCTATTGGGTGATTTCAAATTCAGCTTAACTTCACCGAGTCCTGTACGATTTCTCTATCAAAATAGTTAATCGACATTGCAGCATCAATGATCACCGATTGCGCATTAATGCCGGATGAACGTGGGCTCAGCAGGAAGCACGCGGCATTGGCGACCTCTTGCGTTGAAAGCGGTCGTTTTCTCGGAATTACCTTTTCTGCAAACAAATAGCTATCCACAAACCCCGGGATTCCTGCCGATGCAGATGTCTTCAGTAATCCCGCCGCCACTGCATTAAAACGGACTTCAGAAAATTGACTAAAACTCTTCGATAGGAAGGCGACCGAACTATCGAGCGCCGCTTTAACGGGCGCCATAAATCCATAATTTTCGGATGCCATTCTGGTTGTCGAAATTGAAATTGTGATTACCGATGCATCTTCGGCAAGTAGGTCTTTGAACTCATTCGCCAATGAAATAAACGAGAAACAGGAAATATCGATTGTCCGTAAAAATTGCGATTTTGTCGTCTCGTGAAACGGCTTAACTCCGGACTCGTCATAGTCGGCAAATCCAATCGAATGAACCAATCCATCAACGACAGGGAACTCGGCTTCAACCTCAGTCCTCAGACGCTTAATTTGATCTTCAAATTCGACATCACAAATGAAACATGGCCGATCCCCCATCAGTTTAGACACCGACTCTCGCCGCGCCGGACTGCGGACGACATAAACCACGGTCGCACCGACCTCTTCGAGAGTCTTGCCAATATGCCAAGCAACGCTCTTTTTATTTGCGACTCCAAATACAAGAATCGTTTTCCCAGCCAATTGAAGAAAGTCCATACCAACCACCCGATATAAAATAATTCGTTCTACTACGACTCATTCGCCTTACTCATCCTACTCGGGATGCGATGCTTGCATCCAACGTTGCAAGCTTCGCTCTTCTGCGTCAACGATCCGACGGCGCAATCGTACAAGTAAACGACAACCGAGCGACCACTTTCCCATTGCATTTAATCTGTGCGGTCATGTAATAAGCCGAAGACACGACCTCATCGAGTTTGACATGGTTCTCGATTGTATCCCCAGGATGCACCA
>JAAHTH010002131.1_pt1 | contig 15801 bp, 19 predicted proteins | sample 6116091 | NCBI WGS metagenome assembly JAAHTH01 (sample SAMN13939990, study PRJNA603662) | sponge metagenome | isolation source: marine sponge | host: Mycale hentscheli | place: New Zealand | collected 2006 | reverse complement strand
CAATGGGAAGTGTTTTGAAAAGTGAGTCTACTTGTTAATGGGTGGCGCTATATAAGCATTTTATCCTCAATGAATATGTTCGATTTGATATCGCCTCGTTTAAGAATGGACAGAAGGTTTATATTGAATCTGGTGGCTGAAAAAGGAGTGGTGATGCAGAAACTACCCTCTATCTTTCTGGCAGATGAGGAGGTTGTGCTGACCGGAATAAAAAATAGCGCGGTTGCATTTAAGCTTGCATCGAAGACACTGAAGCATCATATTCCTTTTGTGTTAAAAGCATACAAAGTAAATCAAGATATTTTGAAGTTTGTGTCAAAGAAAATAACACAAGATGCAAGTTTCCAAGCCTCCCTAGCTGCGGAAACTGATGCAGCTTTAACCGAAGCATCAGCTGCTGAACCGGCAGTGTCTACTCAGCCGTCGACACTGCCTCAATTGGGCTTTTTTTCTTCTGCAGCTGCTGCATCACCAGCTTTATTACAAGATGAGGTGAGCTTTTCTAGCGCACTATAAGCGTATGAAATAAATGACTTAAATAGGGTGTTTTAAGTTTTAATTAAACGCCCTGTTAATTTTTTATTATTGTGGCGCTTTTTTGCTGAAGCTTATTTTTCACAAATTGCATGCCCTGAAAAATAGGTTCAGAAACGCCTTTTGGAAAATTTAGCGGTAGGTTTGTTGAGACGGTATTGATTACCGAATCAATGCGAGACAGCATATCATCAAGAATAGCCGCTGCGCGATCAACCGAATAGTGCGTGGCTTTAGCTGTTTCTAAAAAGTGTTGACGTTTCACTTGATGCCAATGTGTCGTGACTGTTTTGCTATGGAGAGGCATGGCCATGTTTAAATCTTCTGTTTTTAGCTTGTTTTGAGCCATTTTGGGATAGCTTGATGAAATATCATAGAGAGGTGTCAATTGGTATTTGCCTTCAGGTTGAATCAAGACGCTGAAATTTTTTGCATGGCCGTCGGTGGCCGCAAGCAACCAAAAAAGAATTTGTGAGCAATAAAATACATCTCTGTCATGAATGGGGTTTGCTGAGCCGAGTAAAAATCGCATGATGTGTTTAATACCAGGGCCGCCATTTTTTGTGTATTTTGAATCAGATGCAAATCCAAGTGCTTGGCAAATGCTCTCTTGAGGCAGGCGCATAAGCCAGCTTTTGTCGGCTGAATATTGTCGATCAAAGCGTTTAATCGCGAGGGCCTGTATGTCTTCAAAGTGCAGGAGATGAGATTTAGTGACAGGTAAGCCAAAAGCTTCTGCAATTTTTAAACAGAGCCATTCGTTTTCAAGTTGGCCCGGTGTGAGTGATGTATCAGCGAGTTTTAAAATATGGCTGGTTGGCGTTTTATCACGTGGCCTTGCCCAGGTATCTTGATGGTATAAAAAAGCGGCTTTGTCTTGTGAACCAGGGAGTGTATGACAAAACGTATCTAGTCCTGCAGCAAGGCCTAAGGGATATTTTTTGGTGTCGCTAAGACGTTTTGCAATGGCTTTGTCAGCGAGGGCTTCAAATCGTATTTTTTGATTAAAAACAGGAATACGGCCAGGAATAATTTGTAGTGCACCCACGCACTCTCTGCCAATAGCACTGAGCAGGTCAAAAGCATGGTTACTTTTTGTTTTAAACTGTGCTTGAATGCGAGACTTTACTTTTGCATCATCGGGCAATAAATTATCAAAAAAATGCAGAACAGCCGGTGTTTTAAACGGTTTATTTAATAATGGCAATGAGAGCGATATGGGTCTTGCGCCCGGTGTATTTAACCATGCTGATGCATAGGTAAAGCTGAGTTTGTCTACACTGTTTTTTTTGAGTGAGCCAACAGGGCGTCCGTTCATTAAGACATTGAGGGTTTGGTGTGTTTTTTTTGGGGTTACCATTCTTCGTTCCATTGTGATGCTTTCGGTGTTTGTTCGTCTTTATTGAGCATTGTAATATCTAATTTGACCGCAGATAATATCCTAAATAGCGTATCCAGTTTGGTGCCTTCGGGTCTTTTTTCAAATTCTGAAATGGTTTGTTGCTTCAGTCCCACTAATTTACCGACTGCGGCTTGGCTGAGTTTTAAATTTTTTCTACGATTGGCAACGAGCAGTGCAAGCTCTTTGGGTGAGCAAATAAACATAATTATGAGCTTTTTCTAATTAACTGATATGCTTAACCATAACGGTTCTATTGAGTGAAATCTAGATGTTACAGGTAACAAAACTGGCATTTGATTATTCGGGTGATTATTCGAATAAATTATTACTACAAACTGTTGATTTTTCAGTTAAAACCAGCACAATTTTACATGTGAAAGGCAAAAACGGTGTTGGGAAAACAACGTTATTAAAATTATTAGCAGGGCTTTTGCATCCGATTGAGGGTGAAATTATCTATGAAGGTGATTTGTGCTATGTAGGGCATCAAAACGGAGTGAATGCGCGTTTAACACCTGATGAACATGTGCGTCTTGATTTGGGCGTGACGGATTTAGCAGTATTAAATCATGTACTCGGTCGTTTAAATTTAAATACTGTGCGTGATATGCCCTGTGGTTTGTTATCAGCAGGCCAAAAACGACGTGTAGGCTTATTAAGATTACTGACGACAGATGCTAAATTGTGGCTTTTAGATGAGCCGTTTGTGGGGCTTGATGAAGCAAGCATGCAAATATTAATTGAATTAATCAAAGCGCATCTCAAACAAAAAGGGAGTGTAATTTTTACTTCGCATCAGACTTTAAATATTGATTTAGAGGTCGGCGTATTTCAGGAATTGGTTTTATGAGGTTTCTCAGACAATTATTTCAGCGCGAATTCTTATTGCAAGCACGTGCTTTACGTGGTGTATTGAACGCAGCTTTGTTTTTTCTCATGGTTTTATTATTATTTCCCTTAGGGTTTGAGGCAGATCCTGGTTTGCTTAAAAAAATATTGCCTGGTCTGATTTGGATTGCCATATTATTTGCTTTTTTTCTGTCAGCAGAAGGCGTGTTTCAACAAGAAAATGAAGATGCCGTGTTGGAGCAGTGGCTTTTATCTAGTATACCCATGCATCTACGCATTCGGATCAAATTATTTGTGCACTGGATAAGCTTAATGGTTCCCATGATAGCTTTATGCTTTTTGATAGCTTTATTATTTGATTTAAATGGGGTTGAGCTCGGGGTTTTAATTTTAAGCCTTTTATGTGGTACGCCAACGCTTTATATGCTTTGTGCTTTTTCTGCAGCGTTTGGTTTAGGCTTAAAAAGCCAAGGATTATTAACGGCTTTAATTGTTTTACCACTGACGTTGCCTGTGATGATTTTTGGGGGTGGCGTGCTCACACAAACCATGCAAGCATTGCCTGTATCAGGGCATTTAGCTTTTTTATTAGCGGCAGCAATTCTTAGTGTTTGGGGGGTGCCCTATGCCATTTCAGCCATTATTCGAGTGAGTGTGGCTGACGTGGGTCATTAGTAATGTTATGCTAGATGCCTTTCAAATTGATAGCATCTAGCGGAGTCGTTCATGTACGAAAAAATTCAATTGCCCAGTACGGGTGAGGCCATTACAGCAAATGCAGATGGATCTTTAAATGTACCGAATCAGCCAATTATTCCTTTTATTGAAGGGGATGGAATCGGTGTTGATGTAACACCTGCAATGCGAACCGTTGTGGATGCTGCGGTGAATAAAGCGTACGGTGATGCTAAAAAAATTGCATGGATGGAAATTTATGCGGGTGAGAAAGCCACCAAGCAATATGGCCCAGATGATTGGCTACCAGAAGAAACATTAAAAGCAATTCAAACATTTTTAGTTTCTATTAAAGGCCCATTGACCACGCCTGTAGGCGGCGGCATGCGTTCACTCAATGTTGCGATTCGTCAAAAATTAGATTTATATACGTGTTTACGTCCAGTGCGTTATTTTGACGGTACACCGAGCCCATTAAAAGAGCCATGGAAAACAAACATGGTTATTTTTAGAGAAAATTCTGAAGATATTTACGCGGGCATTGAGTGGCAAGCCGGCACATCTGAAGCGAAGCAAGTGATTGAATTTTTGAAAAACACAATGGGCGTTCAAAAAATACGTTTCCCTGATGATTGTGGTATTGGCATTAAACCGGTCTCTAAAGCCGGTACAACACGGATTGTAAAAGCAGCGATTCAATATGCGATTGATCAAAACAGAGATTCTGTCACTTTGGTTCATAAAGGCAATATCATGAAGTTTACAGAAGGCGCCTTTAAAGACTGGGGTTATCAGGTTGCAAAAGAGCAATTTGGTGCTGAGCTGTATGAAGGTGGCCCATGGATGACGCTAAAAAATCCCAAAACAGGTCAGGATATTGTGATTAAAGATGTGATTGCGGATGCATTTTTACAGCAAATTTTGTTACGTCCTGAAGAGTATGATGTGATCGCAACGCTAAATTTAAATGGCGATTATATTTCAGATGCGCTTGCAGCACAGGTAGGTGGCATTGGGATTGCGCCAGGTGCTAATCTCAGTGACGATATTGCTGTGTTTGAGGCAACACACGGGACAGCCCCTAAATATGCAGGGCAAGACAAAGTGAACCCAGGGTCGCTTATTTTATCTGCTGAAATGATGTTACGTCATTTAGGGTGGCATGATGCAGCGGATTATATTATTCAAGGCATGGAAGAGGCTATTCGTTCAAAAACGGTGACGTATGATTTAGAGCGCTTAATGGATAACGCAACCCGTTTGAAATGCTCTGAGTTTGCAGCAGCAATGGTGCAGCATATGGCGTAAAAGCGTTAAAATATTTTTTGTATTAAAAAGCCGAAGATGTGTCTGACTTCTTCGGCTTTTTTTTATTTTTTTATTTTTTAATGCTAATTTACTGGCGAAATGATATTTCAAAGACTATAAAAAAGGTAAGAGGATTTTGTTTATGCCAAGACAAATGCCAGCACAAATTGAAGAACAGGTTGTAACTGAGGCATCCGTTGAATTGGCAGTGCAAACGCCTAAAAAGTATCAAGTGATTTTGTACAATGATGATTACACACCCATGGCTTTTGTGGTGTTGGTGATACAACAATTTTTTCATGTAGCTGAAGATGTTGCCGTACAGTTAATGATGCAAGTGCATCAAAAGGGACGCGCTGTTTGCGGTATGTTTACTCATGATGTCGCTGAAACCATTGTGGGATCAGTCAATGAGTATGCCAGGCTAAACGAGTATCCATTGTTATGCGTGATGGAGGCTGTTTAAACTTTTTAAGCTTGGTTATCTAGTCAGATAGGAGCAATAATTATGTTAAATAAAGAGCTTGAGTTCACCTTAAATCTTGCCTTTAAAGAGGCTCGAGAAAAACGCCATGAATTTATGACGGTTGAACATTTGCTTCTTGCCTTATTAGACAACCCAGCTGCAGGCAATGTACTACAAGCCTGTGATACTGATATCGATATTTTACGACGCGATTTAATAGATTTTATTGAAGAAACCACGCCTAAAATTCCTGAAGGGGAACTAGAGCGTGAAACACAACCCACACTTGGCTTCCAACGCGTGTTACAACGCGCAGTTTTCCATGTGCAATCTGCGGGTAAAACCGAAGTCAGCGGTTCCAATGTATTGGCTGCTATATTTAGTGAGCAAGAAAGCCAAGCCTTTTATTTTTTAAGACTAGAAAATATTACACGCTTAGATGTTATTAATTATATTTCTCATGGTATTTCAAAACAGCAGAGACAGCATTTTCAAGAAAATATGAACCCTGCTTTTGATGAAGAAGCAATGGGAAATGAGGCACAAGAATCTCCTTTAGATAGTTATTGTTTAAATTTAAACAAGCGTGCGCAAGCAGGAAAAATAGATCCATTAATTGGACGGCATGAAGAACTCCTACGTAGCATACAAGTCCTTTGTCGTCGCCGTAAAAATAACCCTTTATTGGTGGGTGAGGCAGGGGTTGGTAAGACAGCTATTGCAGAAGGACTTGCTCGACGCATTGTTGATAAAGACGTACCAGAAGCGATTCAACACTGTATTGTTTATGCGCTAGATTTAGGGGCACTGCTTGCGGGGACTAAATATCGCGGTGATTTTGAAAAACGTTTAAAATCTGTTTTAAAGCAGCTGAGTGAACAAGATGGCGGCATTTTATTTATTGATGAAATCCATACGATTATTGGTGCAGGGGCTGCATCAGGGGGAGTGATGGATGCTTCTAATTTGATTAAGCCATTGCTTGCAAATGGTGAACTGAAATGTATGGGTTCAACCACTTATCAAGAGTATCGTGGTATTTTTGAAAAAGACAGGGCGCTTGCAAGGCGATTCCAAAAAATTGATGTGGTAGAGCCCACCATAGATGAAACGTTTGATATTCTAAAAGGTTTAAAAGGTCGACTTGAAGAACATCATGGCGTTAAGTTTTCTGTACCGTCGCTACGTGCAGCAGCAGAATTATCAGCAAAACATATTCATGAACGTTTTCTGCCAGACAAAGCCATTGATGTGGTCGATGAAGCAGGTGCCTATCAAAATTTGTTAACCGCCTCAAAACGTAAAAAAATTATTAGCGTGACAGAAATTGAAGAAGTGGTTGCAAAAATCGCACGCATTCCAGTGAAGAAAATTTCGACACGAGACAAAGATGTTTTACGTTATTTAGAACGTGATTTAAAACTTTTAGTGTACGGGCAAGGGGAAGCAATTACAGCATTGTCATCTGCTGTTTGTTTGGCTCGCTCAGGTCTTCGAGAAGAAACAAAACCGGTCGGCAGCTTTTTATTCACAGGTCCAACAGGGGTGGGTAAAACTGAGGTAACCCGACAGTTGGCGAATGTATTGGGCGTTCAGTTATTGCGATTTGATATGTCTGAATACATGGAGAAACATACGGTATCTCGTTTAATTGGCGCACCTCCAGGATATGTTGGGTATGACCAAGGCGGTTTATTAACAGAGGAAGTACACAAGCATCCGCATGCTGTATTATTACTGGATGAAATTGAAAAAGCACACCCAGATGTATTTAATTTGCTGCTGCAAATCATGGATCACGGGACATTAACGGACACAAAGGGACGTGCCGTTGATTTTAGGCATGTTATTTTGGTCATGACCAGTAATGTTGGCGCACAAGAAATGAGCCGTACGTCGATTGGCTTTTCAGAGCAAGATAATAAATTAGATGGTACCGAAGTTTTAAAACGGCAGTTTACGCCTGAGTTTAGGAATCGCCTGGATGCAGTGATTAATTTTGGCATACTAGATACGCATACCATTGGATTAATCGTAGATAAATTTATCATGGAACTAGAAGAGCAGTTGAGCCAAAAAGGGGTTTCGCTCGAAGTGGATAAAGCAGCACGAACCTGGCTGATTAAAAATGGTTATGACAAGAACATGGGTGCACGTCCAATGGCACGTTTGATTCAAGAAGAAGTGAAGCAACCCCTTGCTGAAGAATTGTTATTTGGCAAACTCGCAAAAGGTGGACATGCCGCATTGACGCTTAAAGATGGTAAGTTGCACTTTGATACATATGATTATCGCGAGGGTGTTTGTTAAAGACACCCTCTTGCGTTTACTCTTGCGTTTATTTTTTTTTTGTTATCGTATCCCCATCATCAATTCTAATGAACAACTGAATCATGCTGAGTGTGATTGTTATTACAAAGAATGAGGCAGATAGAATCACACGTTGTCTCGCGTCAGTTCGATGGGCCGATGAAGTAATTGTGCTGGATTCAGGCAGTACAGATAACACGGTTGAAATTGCAAAAAAATATACCCCACATGTTTTTACTGAAACAGATTGGCAAGGGTATGGTATTCAGAAACAACGTGTTTTGTCTTATGCAACAGGGCAGTGGGTACTGCACTTAGATGCAGACGAGTGGGTTGATGAAGCACTTAAGGCTAAGCTGCTGCAAATCATGAAAGAAGACCAAGTAGATGCCTGTCGCGTTCCGATTCGTTTATGTTTTTATAATCAAGCCCTTCGATTTTCATCGAGCCCCACGCGCCATGCACGATTTTTTAGGCGTGAGGGTGCAGCATTTAGTGATGATGTGGTGCATGAAAAAATAATATTGCCTAAACATGCACGGATACAACAAATTAAAACACCTATTTATCATGATTCGTTTTTAGATCTCAGCCATGCGATTCAAAAAATGAATAAATACTCATCTTATTCAGCTAAAATTCGATTGGATGAAAAAAGAGAAACAACTTTTTCTCGTAGTTTTTATGCTGCATTCTGGATGTTTCTAAGATGTTATGTGTTCCAGCGAGGCTTTTTAGATGGAAAAGCAGGGTTAATATTAGCGGTTTTAAGCGCCCAGGGTAGTTTTTATCGTGGCATGAAACAAATTTATCGTGATAAAGCCATCGAAACCAAATGAGACTAGATATAGGGAAGTGACTACATGACACGGACGTTTTCTGCCTGGGGTTCTTTTTTTCTTGTTCTGACGTTATTTGCCGTACCGATGAGCTCAACAGTAAGAGATATATTGGTTGTTTTAGCTTTGATAAGTTTCGGTTTGGATAAAAATTATCGTGCGAATGTCAAACGTTTTTTAAATCGACCTTGGGTGTTTGCAGCATTAATTTTATTTTTACTGGCATGTGCAGGCTGTTTTTGGGGGCCTGCCAGCTGGCATGCTAAATGGCTGGTGCTCAAAAAATTCAATAAATTATTATATATTCCTTTTTTAGCGGTTGGTTTTCAAGAAGCGCGCATTCGACATGCGGCAATCCATGCTTTTTTATTGGCGATGCTCATCACTTGTATTTTATTGGTGATCAAATCGATGGGTTTGATTCATTATGGGGGGGATGATCCAGGCAAGCTGTTTCATAATCATATTTTAACCGGTTATATGCTCGCATTTGCTTCTTATTTAACGGCTTGGCTGGCTTCAAAAACGCAAGGATTTAAACGAGTATTGTACGGCACTTTCTGTGTTCTATTGAGTTATACGCTCATATTTATCTGTACAGGTCGTATGGCGTATATAGCTTATTTGATGGGCATGCTCATTTGGTTTTTTCAATATTTTTCATGGCGAAAAGCGCTGCTTTGGAGCACTGGATTTTTGTTTTGTTTTGCTTTGAGTTATTTAGTGAATTCCACCATGCAATTTTTAGTGCATCAGGCGAAAGATGATGTCACTTCTTATCATCAAGCCAATAAAAATACTTCGCTTGGTTTACGGATGCAATTTCATCTATATGCTTATGGTTTATTTAAACAACATCCATGGATAGGCAATGGCACCGGTGGATTCAGTGCTTTATTTAAACAAGATAGGCCGATACCGAATTGGAAACAAGGTGTTATTTGGGAGCCACATAGCCAATATTGGTTGATTGCTGCCGATTATGGTTTACTGGGTTTAGGCATCTATTCTTTTTTTCTTGCTGGTCTGTTTTGGGAAATTTTAAAATTACTAGACATGCGTGCAATGGCACTTGTTCTTTTTTCATCGTTTATTGTGGGTAGCCTGACTGATTCATTGATGCTTTACTCTGGTACAGGCTACTTTTTCTTTTTGTTTATGGCACTTTGTTTTGGATCGATTAAAAGCTCCAGCAAGCCGTGTAATCTAGTTGACGAAGCGGATGACCAAGCGCATCTTTGGTTATCAACCAAGGCAGATGAGATTCAAACATAAAAGCAAGTGTGTCTTCGTATCGTTTGGGCTCTAAATCTTCTGCTGTTGCAAGCTGATGTGTTTCTGTATCTGGCCCATGGGCTGACATACAGTTATGAATACTGACACCACCCACAGAAAAGCCTTCTTGTTTGGCATCATATTCGCCTTGAATGAGTCCCATGAGTTCACTCATAAAGTTTCGATGAAAATAAGGCGGCCTAAACGTATGTTCTGCGACCATCCAACGCGGTGGAAAAATAACAAAATCAAGGTGGGCAATACCAGGGGTGTTGCTTGGTGATGTTAATACCGTAAAAATAGAAGGATCGGGGTGATCAAAGCTCACCGTATTTATCGTATTAAACAAAGATAAATCATACACATAGGGTGCATATCGACCATGCCATGCCACGACATTGAGGGGGCTATGGTTATTTTCAGAAATCCACAAATGATTTTGATACTTACAAATAATATCAACATCTTCTAAGCAATTATCAACAGCTGCTGTTGGATAAAGAAAATGTCGAGGGTTAGCAAGACCATTGGCACCAATAGGCCCAAGTTCAGGTAAAGTGAGTGGCGCACCACCGTTTTCACATAAATATCCGCAGGCACAATTCGTGAGTAACTCAACCGTAAAGGTAATGCCGCGAGGAATCACAGCAATCCAACCGGGTTTAATGGTTAAAGCGCCTAATTCGGTTCGAATCAGTAATTCTCCTTGATAGGGAACAAACAGCATTTCACCATCTCGGTTATTAAAAAATTTATTGTCCATTGAGCTGGTGCAGCGATAAATATAGGTATTCAAACCTTGGTTGCCAGCCACATGAAATAAACCTTCAAGAAAGTCTTGTGGTGTGCTTGGCGTTGGAAAGGCTGACCAACGGAGTGGATTGGGGGGCTGTGCTGCAGCAAAGGGTTGTAAGGGTATATGTGGATAAGGCACAAAATCATTTTGTGTCACCGTAGGTTTATCGCGGTAAAGCCAGCTATAAAGATTTTGATGACGTGGTTGAGTAAAAGCACTGCCACTTAATTGTTCTGCATATAAGTCATGTGGACAATGCTGAGGGGCATTTTGATTGGGAGGAAGCGCGCCTGGAATGGCTTCTGTTGCATGATAATTTCCAAAACCACTGAGTGTCATATACTTCTCCCTTGTTATTCACAACTTGAATTGTGATTTCATGACTTCATCCTTTTGTTAAAGCATACTATACTCCGCTTTAAATTTTTATTTTTTAATGCTGAAAGAGGATTAAAACGTGGCTGGACATAGTAAATGGGCGAATATTCGTCATCGAAAAGGCGCGCAAGACGCAAAGCGCGGAAAAATTTTCACAAAGTTAATTCGTGAAATATCAGTTGCTGCACGTGAAGGTGGGCCTGACGAAGCTGCGAATGCAAGGCTCCGTGACGCGGTTTTAAAAAGTTTAAAAGCCAATATGAAACGAGACACGATTGATAATGCAATTAAACGGGGTGCCGGCGGCCTCGATGGCGCTGACATGATAGTGATGCGTTATGAAGGCTATGGTCCTGGTGGCGCTGCAATTTTAGTCGATTGTTTATCTGATAATAAAAATCGAACCGTCTCCGAAGTGCGACACGCATTTACAAAATTTGGTGGTAACTTAGGCACGGATGGCTCGGTGGCTTATTTGTTTGATAAGCAAGGTGAAATTTTATTGGCAGCTACAAAAGAACATGAAAAAGCAACCGATATTGCAATTGAGGCAGGTGCTGAAGATGTGATCATAGACGGTGAGCAGCTAGAAATTATTACTCCACCCGATGGGTATCATGCGATGTTGTCGGCGCTGGAAGCGGCGGGTTTTGATGTAGAGCAATCACACTTAACCATGCGTGCGCAAACATCTGTTGCGTTAAAGCCTGAACAATTAGAAACATTGGAGAAATTAATCGACTTCTTAGAGGACTTAGATGACGTACAAGAGGTCTATAGTAATGCAGGATTTGCTGAATGATAGATAATCAGTTATGATGGCGCGCGTTTACTATAACCTTACCTTACGCAGATGTTGTGATCAGCGAAGGCTAACCCAAAAGGAGATCACATGAGACACTATGAAATCGTGTTCATGATTCACCCTGACAGAAGCGAACAAGTACCAACCATGCTTGAGCGTTATCTTGGCATTCTTTCAAAGCATGAAGGCGTTGTGCACCGCAATGAAGATTGGGGCAGACGACCATTGGCTTATCCCATTAATGACTTGCATAAAGCACATTATCTTTTGTTGAATATTGAGTGTAATCAAGCAGCGCTTGACGAACTGAAATCAACAGTAAAATTCAATGATGCTATTTTAAGACATTTAATTATTAACCGAAAAGCCGCAGTGACTGATGAGTCTATTATGGTTAAAAAAGATACTCGTGATTCGCGCGAAACACGCGAAGCGCGTGACTCATAAAGGGAGAACTAAATATGTCAACATATTATCGTCGTAAAAAAATGGCTCGTCCTACCGTTGATGCAGTAACAGGCGTTGACTATAAAGACATTGGGCTTTTAAAAGGCTTTGTGTCTGAAAGTGGCAAAATTGTACCTAGCCGAATTACAGGTGTGCCTGCTGGCATGCAACGTCAAATTACACGTGCAATTAAACTCGCACGATTTTTGGCGTTGATTCCTTACTGTGATAGCCACAAGTAGATAATTGTCGTGCGAAAAAGCCTTTTTCAACATCAAGCATTACGTGTGCTCGAGCAGGAAAAATATGCATTGCTGTTAGCAACATTGCTTGCAGCTGTGCCCTATATGGACTGGTTGGCACTGACCTTAATGGGGTTGGTGACTTTGCGTCATGGCGCAAAAGCTGGTTTTCAAGTGCTTTTGCCTGTGTTCTTGGTCCATGTCTTGGTTGGGGTTTTTTCAGCGCCGTTATTAACGGCCGTGATAATGAGTTTACTGAATGTTTTACCTTGCTATTTAGCTGCTTATGTCTTAAAAAAAACAGCCAGTTGGCGGATGGTTTCGATTACTCTGCTGGCTTTGATTGCACTGTCCGCGATGATACTCCAGGCTTTTTCACCTGATTTTATTACGCAACAATATGCGCAATTAGAGGCAGTTATCCGACAAGTGGCTTCAAGCCAAACAAATGCTGTTAGTTTTTGGAATAACCAGAAAATATCGTCACTGGTGTTGGCGCATTATTTTTTGGGTGTTCAAGGCGCGTCATTGGCATTTTCCGCCATGATGCCTTTGCTTTTTGCACGATCACTTCAGTCACAATTATTTTATCCCGGTGGATTTCGTCAGGAGATGTTGACCTTCCGAGGAGATAAATCAGATTTTGTGGGTTTGCTGTTATTGCTTGCTTTGGCTTATTCAGAACGCTTTTTAGCTGCTGACTGCTTACCGTTTGTATTATTTTGTTTTATATTGTCGGGTTTAAGCTTAGGTGCGTATTTGTTTTCAAATATGCGCCCGTTGGCATTAACGCTTTTATTGGTTGCACCTATGATATTTTTGTCTTGGGTGTTTTTGCCACTGTATGCGTTACTTGGTGCACTAGATAGTTTATTTAATTTTCGCTTACACCTGTCAATTAAGACAGGCAAAGCAACGTAACATAAAGAGGACATGACCATGCAGGTAATTTTATTAGATAAAGTTAAGAACCTAGGGAACCTTGGGGATGTAGTTGATGTTAAATCAGGCTATGGCCGTAATTTTTTAATTCCAGAAAATAAAGCCGTTTTTGCAACAGAAGAAAATCGTGTTTTATTTGAAAAACGTCGTGCTGAGTTTGAGAAAAAAGCAAAACAAGAATTTGCAAAAGCTGAGCAACGTGCAGCAGCACTGAACGACGTGACCTTGGTAATTGAAACACAAGCAACTGATGAAGGTAAATTGTACGGTTCAATTGGGGTTGCCGAAGTGAGTGAAGCTTTAGCAGCGCGCTCAATTGAAGTGGATAAGCGTGAAGTGATGATGCCAGAAGGTGCGCTTCAAGAAATTGGACAATATACACTCGATCTTCAGTTGCACAGTGAAGTCACTGCAAAATTACAAATTGAAGTTGTTGTTAAAGAAAAGTAATTGTTTGTACTTTGTAAAACTTAAACCTGGTCTTCAGGTTTAAGTCATTTTTTTGAGTCTAAGACTCGAGCTTGATAACCCAGTGTTTGAATAATTCAAACGCTGGGTTTTTTTCTCTAAAAAAACGGGTAGACTAAAAAAAACCAAAAAGCCAAAAAAGCTTACATAAAACATCAATTTCTGTATAATTTTAGCCCGCCAATTTTTTGTATTTGCCTCAATATGCGGATACTTTAGAGACTCAATTTATGTTTTCAACTAGAGAAGAAGCACTTGCTACAGTGAGGCAAGATCCTATGTTACTTCAGCAGGCTAATTGGGCTGTGAAAGATAATAAAGTGAAATCAATAGGGTCAGGCTTACTTGATTTAAATCAAGTAAGCCTGACCCTGAGGAATCCATTTGTCGTTTCAGTGTAAAATGCAAACCTGGATTCTGAAACGTTTTTAGAATATTTTCTGATTCATAGATAAAATAACACCGAGTGTCCAATCATTTGTGCTGCCTTTTTTAGGAATATAATGAATAGACTGAGAGGGGCTAACGCCAATACCATCGACAAACAAAGCATAAAAATAAGAAGCGCTTAAACAGCTGGAATATAGGTGTTTATCTTCAGGGTAAAGCGTCCCTAATATTGCCCAGTTTTGCTGGCAGACCTGCCGATTTGCTTTTTCAGCAAGTTCTTGATTTGTAAAGTTATTGTCTTGGAAAATAAAAGGTTTTTCTTGTAGCATTGAGCTGACACCACCAATAATATACCAGGTTTGATCGGCGTTATTTTCGAACACAGGATTCACTGTATTATTGACTTGATGCACCCCATTAACCAGGGGATCTAAGAGCTTTGTGCAGGATTGAAAGTCGCCTGTTGCTGATGAGCCGTTGGGGAGGGGGTAATGCGTTGGGAAACAAACACCGTTATCAAGGTATTGATGTTCAATTTCATCTTGTCCAAGCCCTAAAAAACCATGTATGAATAATGAAACTTGTTGACCATATATATTAAGATTTAAATAGTCATCTGGGTTCATGTTTTGTATGTTTTTTAAAGGAAAGGCCACTTGAAGTGAAGCACTCCCTGTATCAACTACGCCTACGAAAGGCTTTGAGGGTGAGGTTAAGGTGTCGAGTTCATAGTTAACAGCGAGCCAGCCATATAATGCTTCTTCTCGACTTTTTAGCGTTTTTGCGAGTACGAGTTTAAACTGCGATTGCCTTGAAAACCATAATCTTATTTTCGCATAATACGCTTGCTGTCTTGAAAAATTTAACATGCGCATTCCAGAAGTTGCATAAAAATAGATGGGCATATTGAGCTTGGGTGCGCCTGAAAAAAGAGATGATAAATATTGATTGATCGATGTTTGATTTAAAGCTGTAGACGAAAGACCAGGTTCTATTTTTTTATAAAATACTGTTTTTATTTTAATCGGTGTGTTGGTTGCATCTAAGTCATAACTATAAATATGTAGTCTTGAACCTGAGTTCCCAGCATTGACAACAGCAACACATCGATTGTCGGGGCATATATCTGACGCTGAGTATGTCAGTGAGCTGAAGAGCAAGCCGATTGAAAACAATATACGATACATATTTTTCTTAGTCCTTATGGTCATAGTGGTCATAGTGGTGATAATACTGATTATATTTTTTGGGTTTGATTATGCGCTAAATTCAGTTAAAACTAAAATACTTTTAGCCTGTGAAGAATTTTCACAGGATCTACATAAATTTTTAATTATCTTTATGTTAAAATATAAAGCCAATTAAGTTAATCATGTGATGCTGACCTTATGCCGTTTCAATTATTTAGTGCTGCGCCCTCAGAAATACAACAAGCAATTTATGATTATTTAAGCTTTGGCAATAGATCTGCTGTTTCAGTTGCAGATAGTGCTGCACTGGCTGAAGCAAGACAGCGTAAATTTTGGGAAGAAAAATTAGCGCTTCATTTTCCGGATGCGTTTATGGCGTTGACAAGACAGGCTAATATTGATGGGTATGCCGCGTTTGGTCGTGCTTACAATCTAGGGCGTGTCCCTAAAGTTTCAACCAAAGTAAAATGCTTACCAGCGTTAAT
>JAAHTH010002129.1_pt1 | contig 15811 bp, 15 predicted proteins | sample 6116091 | NCBI WGS metagenome assembly JAAHTH01 (sample SAMN13939990, study PRJNA603662) | sponge metagenome | isolation source: marine sponge | host: Mycale hentscheli | place: New Zealand | collected 2006 | reverse complement strand
AATATCCATTTTTATGAGACCTACAAAGGTAAATGGGGAATCGGATCTGCGGCAATCTGGATAAAAAATGAAGATGAATATCAGGCTGCCAGAGCTGAAATAGAGGCTTTTGAGCTGGACTGGAAACAAGAGGTCCGCGCACAGACTCCCGCCAGAAAAATAAACTGGCGCCTAATTCCTTTCGCAATATTCATCATTACAGTAGTCCTATATCTAAATTTTTCCTGGCTTTATTAGAATTTTCGAACGGGAAAGCGAGCAACGGCATGGTGAACACTCTACGTAGTTCGAAAGATTTATTCCTCTGGTATTATCCTTCTCGCGATGAGTCAGACTAAAAATAATCTCCGGGACAATCACTAGGTAAAACTCCCTGCCACTGACGAGCAATCGGAAGTGTTGCACTTATCCAAACTTGCGGCGCAAATTAAGAAGTGGGCAAAAGACCTGGGGTTTAACCATACCGCTATTAGTGATATCGATCTCTCAACCTGCGAGACCCAATTAAAAAAATGGTTGGATGACGGTTTTCATGGGGAAATGGAATACATGACCCGACATGGGACTAAGAGAACCCGACCCGCAGAATTAGTCGATGGAACCGTCCGGGTCATTACTGTTCGAATTGACTATTTAAATCAACCGATGCGAGATGCTGTCCAGATCCTGAACGATCCCAATAAAGCCTATATCTCCCGATATGCTCTGGGACGGGATTATCACAAAGTTGTTCGCAACCGCTTGCAGACCCTGGCCAAGTGGATATCTGAACAAAATGATCATCATGGTTATCGTGTATTCAGCGACAGCGCCCCGGTTATGGAAAAGGCGCTGGCTGAGAAATCGGGACATGGCTGGATTGGAAAACACTCGAATTTAATTGATCGACACCACGGCTCCTGGTTTTTCCTTGGGGAGCTGTATACAAATATTCCCCTCCCAATAGACCAACAAACCCGCGCACATTGTGGATCATGCAAATCCTGCATGGATATTTGTCCCACAGCAGCTATTGTCGAACCCTATCGGGTTGACGCCCGACGATGTATTTCCTATTTGACCATTGAGTTAAAAGGCTCAATTCCTGTGGAATTCAGGGAACTAATAGGAAACCGGATCTATGGTTGCGATGATTGTCAGCTAGTTTGTCCATGGAATCGATATGCCAGGCTCTCTACAGAACCTGATTTCCAGACCCGTCACAACCTGGCTCATAGCGATCTACTCGTTCTTTTCGATTGGGATGAATCCACTTTTCTAAAACGAACTGAAGGTTCTGCCATTCGCCGAATCGGTCACAATCGCTGGTTACGTAATATTGCGATAGCATTGGGAAACGCACCTTATTCCCCAGAGATAATGAAGGCATTGAAAACCAGACTCGATTATCCAGATCATGTAGTTAGAGAACACGTTGCCTGGGCACTTAATCAGCAATCGAATAAAATATCAGGTCAGAACTCCCTGCGTATCTCCCCCCAAAGTTCAAAACAAAGAAACGGCATCCCTCTTCATAAAATTCCTGTAAATCCTTCATAAACAAGGCATCATAAACAAAACATCACAACTAACATGAAGAATCGATTTGACCACCTCGTTTTCTGCTCCACTACTCTTAATGAAGGTATCGACTATATTCATAAAGTGCTTGGGGTAGAAATTCCAGTCGCAGGAGTCCACACAAAAATGGGGACCCATAATGCCGTGATGAAACTCAATGACAATACCTATTTTGAAATCATTGCCATAGATCCGAACCAGGGACCACCTGACAGGCCCAGATGGTTTAGTATGGATAATTCCAGTGACAGATTGGCCACACTTAATCACCCGAGACTCATTACCTGGGTAGTAAACACGAGCAGTCTGGATGAATGTATCCGAAGGTCCAGCTATCCCTATCCAGCGGGATTTCCCATGAGCCGGGAAACAAAAAATGGACGACTCGAATGGCTGATTACAGTGGCAGAAGACGGAACCCTTCCTGCTGGCGGGCTGTTGCCAACCCTAATTCAATGGAAATCACCTCATCCCGCTGCACATATGCCTGAATTGGGATGTCGATTGGAATCAATAACGATATTTCATCATAATACGAGCTGGTTAGCCGCTCATCTGGAATCAATCAATTGCCACGAGTTTGTTACGCTGATTAAACTTCCCGCCAATTCAGCCCCTTATTTCGAAGTAGTAATACGTAGTCCCAAAGGAATGACAACCCTTAGGAGTGCTTATTAGCCTTCTACACAGGAATAATATTTGACGATAGATGGGACCGATAGATGGAACAATCACCCCAAATTAAAACCGCGACCACCCCGTTCGAAAAAATGCAAACAACTGATCAGAAAAACATCAATAAAGCCGCCGATCTGAATCGCAGCTACATCGCGCCAGAAATCGCGAGACAAAGACTTAGAACCATTGAAGCCCTGGATATCAAATCTGGTGAGCACATTCTCGATATCGGCTGTGGAACTGGCTTTTTAACTTATGAAATGGCCCTGATAGTTGGGGACGAAGGTCGGATACAGGCCATAGACATTAGCGACCCCATGATTGACCATACTTTGGATAGGTGTAGGGACTTATCACAGGTCAGCGCCAAAGTCGGCGATGTCTGCAATCTTAACTTCGAAGACAATAGCTTTGATGCCATCACCTGCACCCAGGTATTGCTCTATGTTGAAAATATCGACGACGCACTAGCGGAAATGCATCGGGTTCTTAAGCCTGGTGGACGCATTGCGGTGCTTGAGACTGACTGGAGAGGAGTGGTTATGAGCAGCAATTATCCTGAAATAACCGAAACAATTATGAAGACATGGGACAAGACTGTTGCAAGCCCTAACCTTCCTCCCAGGCTATCAAAACTGCTAAAACAAAAAGCGTTTAAGGCCATAAGAACGGAGGCCATTCCTCTTTTGAACACAAGTTTTTCCAAAAACTCCTTTTCTGTCAATACAGTTCCATGGCTGAGCAAAAACGCCTATAGGATGGACGCAATTACCAAAGAAGACGGACAGGTCTGGGTGGAAGACCTAGTAGAGCTTGGACGCACTGACGCCTATTTTTTTTGTTTGAACCGCTTTTTGTTTATCGCCATCAAGTAATAATTTCCGATACCCATCCAATGTTTCCATTTGCATTGGAGGTAAAATTAAGGTCTGTTTCTATTGAAAACCATCCGCACTATTCCTCCAACCAGAAGGGCCCAAAAAGCGGAGCTCACACCCAGAATTTGTATTCCCGATGCGGAAACAAGGAACGTAATAGAAACCGATAAACGATCTTCTTCATGAAGATATGCGTTAGCCATACTATTGCTAAATGTGCCGATAAGCGCTATCCCTGCAATTGCCAGAACCAGCGCTTTAGGGCTGATTGACAGTAGCATCACGATCGTAGCTCCGAATAGAGCAGCGATAAGATAAAAAATACCACCAAAAATAGAGGCAAGATAGCGATGGTCCGGGTTTCCCCCTGCTTCCTCGCCCGCGCAGATTGCCGCTGTAATCGCCGCAAGATTCAAAGCAAAACCGCCGAAAGGAGCGGTAAAAACCGTCACAACTCCTGTCCAGGAAATCAGCGGTGACGCCGAAACATCATAACCAGAAGACCTCAAAATGGCCATTCCAGGGACATTCTGTCCAGCCATGGTAATGAAGTATAAGGGTATCGAGATTCCAACAACGGCACTAATTGAAAAAACCGGCGTAGTCCAAACAGGCTGCGCAAATGAAAGTTGAATATCATTCGTTCGAATCAGGCCAGTGCTCAGCGACAGGATCACTCCGGTGAGCAATGCTAGCGGTACAGCATAGCGGGGCAGGAATTTCAAACTGACCGCAAAAACAAGAAACACTCCCCCTACCAAAACAGGTTCGGTTTGTAACTGCACAAAGGCATCCAGACAAAATTGTAAAAGAACACCCGCCAACAACGCCGAAGCGAGCGCAGGGGGAATAAGTTTATTGATGCGTTCAAATAAGCCCGTCACGCCTGTGAGAAAAATTAGCATACCCGATAGAATAAACGCACCGATAGCCTGAGCCATATCGAACCCGGCCAAAGCACTAATCAGAAATGCTGCTCCTGGAGTTGACCACGCAGTAAGAATTGGCATTTTATAGAACCAGGATAAGCCAATGGAGGTTAATCCAAGTCCCAGCCGTAATACCAGAAACCAGGAATTCATTTGATCCGGAGTTGCAGCCACCACTTCAGCCACCTGGAAAATAATGGCGACAGAACCGGTATAACCAACCAGAATAGCGATAAAGCCCGCGACAATGTGACTAACTCTTAATTCACTAAACATTGGTTTCTTTCCACATACCAGAAAATAGGAGACAATGCCGGATCAGTTTGCCATTGTTGGTTCCTTAACTACACTATCTTTTAGTAGCCTTCTTCAAACACCAAAACGCCTCTATTTCGGGATAATCTGTGCTTTACCCTCACCTCTGCTATCTGATGCCGCCCCTACCGTAGCAGTATGTTTATTCAAGGTCACCACATGCATATTTCCCCAGGTTCGATCTCGTGGTTTGAGTTCATGCCCCCGTTCGATCAAACCTGCCAGTGTTGCTTCAGATAGAGCACCCGGCTCATATTGGATCGAATCAGGCAAATACTGGTGATGAAACCTTGGTCGAGACACCACTGATTTCGCCCCGGCACCTTTATGGAATTCCAGCGCTGCCAACAGAACCATGGAAATAATTCGACTTCCACCTGGTGTCCCGACTATTGCCACCCGTCCTCTGGTTTCAAGGAAAGTCGGACTCATACTTGAAAGCATTCTTTTCCCAGGCTCAATGGCATTGGCTTCCGCACCTATCAAACCATAAACATTTGGAACACCTGGTTTGGAAGAAAAATCATCCATCTCATCGTTCAATAGAACTCCGGTCCCCGAAGCAACTACACCGGACCCAAACGGGTAATTAATTGATAATGTTGCAGCGACCCGATTACCCATCTTATCAAGCACTGAAAAATGGGTTGTATCCTGTCCCTGGGGGTCGTGGGATTGAGTTGGAGCCAACCGCTTGCTCGGCATGGCGCTATCCATTCGAATGGATTGACGAAGTCCATGAGCGTAGTCTACATCCGCAATCATTTCTGTAGGAACATCGACAAAGTCTTCATCGCCCATATATTGAGCTCGATCACGATAGGCCCGGCGCATGGCTTCGACGGTAAGATGAGTAAAATCAAGCTCATTCATGGCCTCCAGATCATAACCAGACAAGATATTCAGACTTTGAGCAAGCACCAATCCTCCAGACGACGGAAGTCCCGCTGAAGTTACCTTCATGCCTTTGTAGTTCACGGTAATGGGCTCTCTTATGCGCACTCCGTACTGCTCCAGATCTTCCATTGTCCAGATCCCGCCGGACGCACGCACGCCATCTACCAGTTTTTGTGCGACTTCACCTTTATAGAAACCATCATGCCCTTTTTCTGCAATCTGTTTTAGCGTATTGGCAAGATCTCTTTGCACGATGGTATATCCAATCGAAGGAACCTCACCATTCACCAGGAATATCTCGGCCGCTGCCGGAGATGCTTTAATGGCATTCGCCCTGAATTTCATCAATCGATAATATTTCGGACCCACAGGAAACCCTTTCTCAGCTAACCTGATGGCAGGCGCCAAAGATTGGCTTAGTGGCAAAACACCATGATTTTCTGCGATCCATGCCAAAGCCGCCGGTTCCCCGGGAATACCGGCCGCCAACGCTCCATCGACCGATAATTTGGGGATGACATTCTTGTTTTGGTCCAAATACATGTCTCTGGTCGCCGCCAAAGGCGCTTTTTCTCTGCCGTCAACCATGATATTTTCGCCGGTGCTACTATCATGCAACAACCAGAAGCCACCCCCTCCCAGCCCCGAGCCCGCCGGCTCAACCACAGCGAGTGCAGCCGTTACCGCTATCGCGGCATCAAAAGCATTTCCACCCTGTTCCAGAATCTGAATACCCGCTCTGGTTGCATAAGGATGCGCCGATGCAACTGCCGCCCCATGCTTCGACTCTTCTTCCGTGGTTATTTCACTATCCTCCCTGGCATCATCATCATCGTCTTTAGTCTCAGCAAAGGAAACTGAAACCAGGGATATTTGCATAAAGAATATAATTATCAAAGAGAAGATCTTTTTCATCTTGGGACACTCACTTTATTTTGAAGATTAATTATAGACACGACCAGCGCGCGCATTCTCGTATACGATTGCTTTTGTGTTCTTTAGAAGATTTTAGGCTCTGGCGCCTTAATAAATGTTCTACGATAGTACTTTAACTCAGAAATGGATTCCCGAATATCATCCATGGCCTGGTGTGTGCTGAACTTGGTAAAGCCTTCCAGCAACTCAGGTCTCCATCGCACCATTAGCTCTTTGATGGAGCTTACATCAAGGTTACGATAATGCAGATAAGACTCTAGTTTCGGCATGTATCTGGCGAGAAAGCGCCTATCCTGACAAATCGAGTTCCCACAAAGCGGAGACTGATTCGCCCCAACGTATTTCGAAATAAAGTCCAGAGTTTCCCTTTCCGCCTGTGTCTCATCATAACTGGATTCCCGAACCCGCTTTACCAATCCGCTTTCAGTGTGCATACGTGTATTCCATTCATCCATTTCCATCAGGCGTTTGAGCGATTGATGAACAGCAATTACCGGCCCTTCTTCCAACACATTGAGTTGACCATCCGTTACGATTGTTGCGATCTCTATAATTAAATCTTTTTCGGGTGAGAGTCCGGTCATTTCCAGATCAATCCACACCAGGTTTTGGGAATGCATAGGTTCTCCTTGCAAGACTAAAAGCAATACTAAAATTTTGATATCAAAAAGCGACTAAGTGGGGATAGTTTTCCCGGATCAACGTCATAACAATCATTCAGAACAAACACAAGCCTAATATCAGGAGATAATCTGATTCATCGCAGATAACAGACTAACTGCTGCAGCTTCTGTTCTTAGAATACGGTCACTTAGTCTAAGTGACAGGGCTTCGCTTTTTTCCAGGGCAGTTATTTCCCAATCACTGAATCCACCTTCCGGCCCTATCACCATAATAATTTTCCTGACTTGTGCAAAATTCATCGATTGCAAACCTCCTACAACACTCCCTCGATGATCTGCATATAGTAACAACCGGTCTTCACTTTCGTCCTCGATTAAATCCAATAAATCCACTTCACCTTCAATTTCTGGAAAATTCTGTTGTCGGCACTGTTTGCAGGATTCCCTGACAATGCGACCCCACCTTTCCTTCATTCTCGGCTGATAGATGGTGGCACTATATTCACAGCGTAAAGGTATAAAGGTACTCATGCCGAGTTAAGTTATCATATCAAGCATTATCGACTGTCTGTCCCCCTTTGGTATCGCTGACGCTAATACCCTTTGGATTCGATTTTTTTTGAAAACCTCTACAGACTCAACCACCGCAGTAAGCTTATTGCGTTTGGGAGTGGCTGAAGTAATCCGCGCCTCGATCACACTGCCAAGCCCATCCGTTAAAGAAATACACTGCCCTTGGGAAACACGTCTGGCACGTAAGATATGAATTGCCTCATCACCTGTAATTTCAACCTCCTCTCCCTGCGATGGACAAGAATCAAGATAAAAGAAAGGTGAAGAGTTTGATGGACCCATTTTTACTGATGTATAAACATCTTAATGCAAATTGCGTTAGTTATGGAAGTCGGGGGTAAAGGTAACTGCAGGTTCACACTTCATCTTCAAAAGGTTTGTAGATATCGAAACGTACTAATTTTGTCTTAATTTCCCCTACTTTATGACCCCCACTTCTTTTAATCCTACTTTTTATTTGTGGCACTATTAGGGGTGGCGCCACATGGGGCCGTTTTACGACTACCCGCTGAGTTGCACACCCCAGAGCTTGCAAAAGAAGCTGTTCTTCATTAACCGGATGACCCACAAGGTCCTGCAACACCTGCATATTCTTCCTGGGCCTGGCAGACTTCGTTTTCTGTGGATACATGGGATCAAGATATACCACACATACTTTCTTTGTTAATTTCACAAGATAGTCAACGCTATTTCCATGTACCAGTTGGAGACGGCTTTTTAGCACGCTGGACTTCGCCTTTTCCCGAGCCAGTACCAGCATCTCCATCACAACATCATTTTGTTCAATCGCAGTGACGTTATATCCCTGATACACAAGATTCAACGTATCATCACACCACCCTGCAGTCACATCAATGACATTCCTGGCATTTTTTCCAATGGCGCGAATTAGCGGATCATTTCGTACAGGTCTCCTTGGAGCATCAAAATCCAAAGAAACAGGTTTAAACGACGGCTGTCTTAAGCAATGCAAAGTAATATCATTCGATTTCACCTGAATTGCATAGGGTGAAGTCACGGCACCCACCGAAGTAACCACAGATGCTTTCAATCGACGGGCAATATTCCGGCAAAATTCGTCATCATCGGGTCCCCACCCAGATGCACTGGTTTCGCAAATAATCGAGACGACATGGTTTTTGTTCAAGATTCCTCTCTGATTATCCATTAGCACCGAGTTGGACGTATTGTCGTATACATATCGCTCTGAGCCTATTGTTCCGTGCAGGGAGTTATCTGTCCACAGTGAAACCCCTGCAACTATATGCTTAAGATCGAATATCGATTAATATATGCCCCACATATTGATTAGGGGGAAACAATTGCGGTCATTTCCGGCCAATCAGGCCCGGTTTCGACATAAAACCGGAAAACGCCATACCTAACGGCGTACTTCCACGTATTGCCAAAGGTATAGTTCCAATGTGGACTTACTCCCGGTTCATCGTAATTCAAATCAATATTGGTAAGCGTTTCTACCTCACAATGAAATTTTCTATCACCAGGTTCATGGCGTCAGGTTTATGGCTTGCCCAAACAAAAACGCCAATACGCTTATTACAACATAAAACTTTTACCAGAATTTTAACAACAACGAGGTCAAATAATGGGGTTTCTAACCGGAAAAAAAGCGCTAATTGCGGGTATTGCCAGTAATCGATCCATTGCCTGGGGCATTGCTCAGGCAATGCACGAACAGGGAGCAGAACTGGCATTTACTTATCCCAATGACAAACTAAAATCCCGTGTTGAAAAACTGGCGGCTGAACTTGGTTCGGATATTGTATTACCCTGCGATGTGGCAAGTGACGACCAAATTACCGATCTATTTAGTGAATTAGGCAAGCACTGGGACGGTCTTGATATCATGGTCCACTCCATTGCTTTTGCACCCAGAGAAGAACTGGAAGGCCTCTATCTCGACGCAGTCACCCGAGAGGGGTTTAAAACAGCCCATGAAATTAGCTCCTATAGCTTCGCAGCCATGGGAAAAGCAGCACTACCCATGATGGAAGGCAGAAATGGCTCAATGTTGACGTTGACCTATATTGGTTCCATTCGATCCATGCCCGGTTACAACGTAATGGGATTAGCCAAGGCTAGCCTCGAAGCCAATGTCAGATACATGGCACAATCAGTTGGTGAAAAGGGTATCAGGGTAAATGGCATTTCCGCTGGCCCCATTCGAACGCTGGCTGCGGCTGGAATCAAAAATTTCAAAAAAATGCTGGGACATTTTGAGAAAGTAGCTCCACTCGGACGAGCAGTAACCATTGAAGAAGTAGGGAATACCGCTGCTTTTCTAAGTTCTGACCTTGCTTCGGGTATCACCGGGGAAATAACTTATGTAGACGGCGGTTTTAATACTGTAGGCATTAGTAGTACATTCGTTGACGAAGCCTGAACCAGGACCTGACCAGGACAAAGCCAAATATCCACTAATCATAAGCCGCTAACAAAAAGCCATCTGGTTCTGTAAAGGCAATATCGATTTATAGACAAAGAAAACGAGTCCTGGAAACACGCTGCTTCTCCCAAAGACCAGTTGAACTAGTTCTCCTGGAATCTGATACCTACAAATAAAAGCCGTAAAAAAAGGGAATCAGAACGATTCCCTTTTTATTCGCCTTTTTTACGCATCCTTTTTATACATCCTGTCCCATTCTGGAATAAGTTGACGCTAGGAAGACTTTTTGATGGAAGATGACCCGTTGACGAGGGTGTGTTACCGAATAACCCAGGTTGTCACCTGAGTTATTCCCGAGTTATTGTGCCAGTTCAGTTCAAACCTAATTCAGCCAGCTTACCCGACGTTGGAATACCACTTTCATCCCAGCCTCTTGTTTCATAATATTGAGGAACCAATACATCAAGCTCAGCTACCCCACCCTTAGCAAATCCGCTTGGCAGAGGATCGTTTAGCATTCTTGGAGGCAACGTATCATCCGCTCGTCCTAAACCCGCCTTGAGATTGAAAAGCTTTTCAATATTCCAGACCCTCTCTCCAATTTTCTTCAATCGCTCTTCATCCCAGTCCCCATTGCAATCAGCATTGATCATCTTCACAAAATGATCGTATCCCCATGTACCTGTGGTAAACAAACAAAGTCCGGATGAGTCAACCATCGCCACAAAATCCTGGCTGGTTGCGCATGCTTTTGCTTTGCCTGAAGTGCCAGCATCAGCGAAATCCTGCTCAAAGGTGTCGTGTCGTAAATGACAGGCTCCACGATTACTTGTTGCATACCCCAACCCCATTCCTTGCATGGCCCTTCCATCATAGCCCGCAAATTCCTGCCCCTTTGCAACCATTGCAAGCTCAGGATGCCCGTATTTCTCACAGAGACGTTTCGCCCCTAAACCAAGATCTTTCCCGAAACCTTCATATTTACCAGTTTTCTCAGACATTACCACCAATGCTTCGGCACTACCAAAACTCAAATCAATCCCATCAGTTTGTTCTTTGGTAATTACTCCTTTCTCATAAAGCTCCATGGCCGCAGCAAGGGTAACACCGAAAGAAATTGGATCCATTCCATGCTCATTCATCATAAAACCAGCGAAAGTTAACGCGTCAAGATCATCAACCCCCACCACCGGTCCAAACGCAAACGCAGTTTCGTACTCCAAACCACCAGACGCAATCCAGTATTCGGGTCGGTCTTTGACACTAAAATGATTAGGATCAATCTTCGCAATTCGGCCACAGGCTATGGTGCATCCGAAACAGGCCGCATTGGTTACCAGATTGGTATGGCCGTTTCGGTTTTTAATGGTGACCGCTTTGTGGTTTATTTTATCCACCCCACCAAATGAAACCCTTTGAAAATTGTCCGTGGGCAATCCGCCAAACTCCTGCATACTATCCATCATTGCCAATGTTCCGTATCTCATCAAACCACGGCGATTACCACTACCGTGAAGCTCGTCATTCACCTCCTTGACCACTTCCATGAATTTACCTGGGTTCTCGTCTTTGAGCCCTACTGTACCCCTAACAGAAATTGCTTTCAGATTTTTACTGCCCATCACTGCGCCGACACCGGATCTTCCAGCTGCTCTGTGCAAATCGTTGACCACACAGGCATATTTAACGCCTTGTTCCCCGGAGACTCCTATTCCCGCAATTTTGACCTGGGGGTCCTGACACTGTTTGCGAATCCACTCATCGGCATCCCAAACGGTTTTACCCCAGATATCTGCTGCACTACGTAGTTCAACCTGGTCATCAGCAATTGAAAGATACACTGGCTCGTCTGATTTTCCTTTAATAATCAACAAGTCATAACCCGCGTATTTTAGTTCTGCACCAAATTTACCTCCAGAATTCGAACAGGCAATCGCATTGGTAAGTGGCCCCTTGGTAATAACTGTATATCGACCGCTTGTCGAAGCCATAGTACCCGTTAATGGGCCAGTTGCAAAAATTAATACATTTTCTGGACTCATCGCATCAACTGAAGGGTCCATTTCCTCCATTAAATATTTGCTGCCCAGCCCTCGGGATCCCAGATACTTTTCAGCCCACTCCATATTAAGCGCTTCTTTGGTCACTGTCCCTTGGTTAAGATCAACACGCAGTACTTGTCTTTGCCAGCTCATAAACTCTCTCTCAATGGTATTTTTCCAGCTGATTCCCGTGAGGAAATGTCGCTGATATTATGTAATCGCTTTATCAACACGAGTTTTTAATCGATATTAGTACTATATCGGTAACATATCGGTTAACAAACAGATCTTCCAAAAATAGATCTTCCATGTACGTCCACCTATTCAAAAAGTGGATGCATCACTGATCGCGACACAATCAGGCTATCAAACCAATTCCTATTTTAGTCAATTCTGTTGGCAGGATAGCAGAAAAAGTGAGTACAGAGAACCAGTGCAACAGATACCCGGAAATAAATCGTAAAATCACATTTCTCCCAGAGAGAAAAAAGCACCACCGCTGTAAACTCCGAGACTCTCATACCCCTCCTCCGTTATTAATGTTTCTCCCAAACCGTTAGCCCATTTAATTCCATCTTCACAGGGCGCTCTTTTAGGCTGAGCCATTTCCACAAGCTCATAAAATACAGAGCGGCTGATTTTTGCTCGAAGCCCGTCCCTTACCACAACGAATGGCAAAGGGTGTTGGGTATTCTCATCGATTTCGACCACAATGGGATGCTCTGCATCTGCCATCACGACTTCGTCCATATTCGTTCTAAAGTACAGTTCTTCATCAAACCCCGATTTCCGTCGATTGAGTTCAACAGCTCGAAATGGAACTTCTTCTACATCGATCCGGTATTTCACCTGAGGAGTCACAAGGTAGTAAGAATCACCTTCCTTCCTCAGTACCGTAGAAAACAGTTTTACTAAACGATGCCGGCCAATAATCGATCCCTGATAAAACCATTCGCCGTTCGCTTTAACAACCAGGTCAATCTGAACAACCTTTACAGGATGCCACTTATCGATAGGCGGTTTATTGAATGCCTTCAGTTCATCGAATAAGTCATCAAATCCAACATCCAATTGCCCTTCTCCCTTATAAAGAATTGTTTTGATTACTAAGGGCGCTACCCAATAATTTTGCGGTGACATCCACGGTTGTAATCACCTCTTCGTACTGCATTCTAGTGGGTCCAATCACACCCAACACACCAACCTTTTCGTTATCAACTTCATAGGATGAGGCAATCACACTACAGTTCTTAAACATTTGGTAACCTGATTCTTCACCAATAAATATATTTACACCTTCAGTAAACATACTTTTTTGTAGGAGATCGAAGAGAATTTGCTTGGTTTTTAGCGTATCGAATATTTGGCGTAGTTTGTCCAACTCGACAAAGTCCGGAATTGATAGCAGGTTATTTTCACCGCTAACCAGAATCGCATCACTATCCGAGTTTGATTCATCTGCAAATAACTGGCCAGCCATGGATATTGCCGTTCTCATTTCCCTGTGAGTATTGCGATGATCCTGGTGCATATGCCTTAACAGCTCATCCCTGACAATATTCAGCGACTTACCGCTATATTTGGCATTGAAGTAGTTCGTTGCTTCAGTAAGCTCCGAATCATTGTACTGCTTATGTGCACTCAGAATTTTGTTCTGGACCTGTCCGTCTTCGGTAATCAAAATCGCAAGCACCCGATTTTGCGATAAGCTCAGAAACTCGATCTGCTTGACATGGCTGTGTTTCTTACTGGGCATGGACACCACGCCGGCAAAAGAAGTGATTGTTGAAAGCATCTCCGATGCGTTGGCCAAAATGGTATTAGTATCTGATGTTGACGTAAACTGTTCCGTAATCTGCCCAAGAGAATCGATACCCATGGGGCTGACCTGTAAGATGCTATTGATAAAAACCCGATATCCTTTTTCTGTCGGAACACGACCCGAGGAAGTATGTGGTGCCTGGATCAATCCACTATCCTCAAGATCGGACATTACATTTCTAATCGTAGCAGGGCTCAGCGACAGGTCAGAGTCCTGTGCAACAGTGCGCGAGCCTACGGGGGTTCCTTCTTCAACATAACGTTGAATTAGCCCTTTAAGCACAGCTTGAGCGCGATCACTCAAATCAAACTCATCTTTTTCACTCATAAAATACAGGTATTAGAATGCTGTTTTATAGCCCATGAGAAAACACGCTGACGCTACCAATCCCACGTACGAAATGTCAAGATTGTTTTTTGTTCGATTCTGCATATACTGCTGGTCAGTTTCCGGGACATATTGATTATTTCGGGGATCAACCCAAAATGCTAAACCCAGCACACTTCTGATCTTTCAGTGGCAACGACAATCGAGCTCGATTCGAATAGCCTGATCGTCAGGGTCTGATCATCAATGGTCATCAATGGAATGTATCGTCAGCAGAGTATATGGAAATACATAGTGGGAATACATCGCGCAATCCTCATGATTCCGCCATTACTTACCCAGGTTACACTGATATGTCAGATCCAGACTCTCTTTTCGCCAACCCTATTCGGTTTTCAGAACAATAAACTAATATATAATATCTGTTTAAGATAGTGTGCCTACTGTGAAAATTAATCAAGTTGGTTTATTCGGAAAGTTTAATGATAGCAGTGTCGCTGACGCGGTCACTGAAGTTCGTTCTGTGCTTGAGAATAAAGAGATTAAAGTACTGCTTGGCAACACCACTTCCTCAGACATCCCCGGTGAACGTTTAGACACTCAAAGCAGTCCTCTTGGTGAGCTAATTGACATTGCCATTGTGGTGGGGGGGGATGGAACCATGCTAAATGCCGCTAGAAACCTCGCGGAACACGATATTCCTGCTGTTGGGGTCAATTTAGGCAGATTGGGGTTTCTCACTGACATCGCACTACAGGATATCTCTAGTGGATTCGATTCGATTATACAGGGGGATTACCATCTTGAGCCCCGAACAATGTTACAGACCATAATTATGGAAGGAGAAGAACAGGTTTTTAAAGGAATTTCTCTAAATGATGCTGTGGTATCGAAGGGTAACACGGGAAGGTTGATCGAATTTGAAATTCGCGTAAATGGACAATTTGTCAGCCACCCCAGAAGCGACGGAATTATCGTCGCGACACCGACAGGATCTACCGCTTATTCCTTATCTGCCGGAGGACCCATTATTTATCCTAACCTTCCCGTCCTAAGTATGGCGCCTATCTGCCCCCATACCCTCAGTAATCGGCCCATTGTTCTTGGCGAAGATGCAGAAATTGAACTATCAAAGCTGAAAGTTGCTGAAACCCACGCCAACCTTGCACTGGACGGCTTAATCAGTTTTCAACTTGGTGGTAGTGAAACCATACTGATTAAAAAGGCCGTCAAAAAACTACTTATGATCAGGATGAACCAACATAATCATTTTGAGACTTTGCAATCCAAACTTGGTTGGAATGGATGATTGACTGGCTGCAAATTCGGAATTTTGCCATAGCGGAAAAGGTTGATCTGGAATTTGAGTCCGGGCTAACGACCGTTACAGGTGAGACTGGTTCGGGAAAATCCATCATTGTTGACGCCATTGGAATCCTACTTGGAGACCGTGCTGACAATGGACTCATTAAGCACTCCCAAACCACCGCAGAGTTGCAAGTCGGATTTGAACTTCCTAACGAGCACACGGCATTTACATGGCTGGAAGAGCAAAATCTGAAAAATGAAAATGAGTGTATTCTCCGAAGAACAATTCGAAGAGATAAATCCAGTCGAGCATTCATCAATGATCACGCTGTCACCGTTTCCCAACTCAAGCAACTGGGAAAAGAGTTAGTCGATATCCATGGCCAAAATGAGCATCATTCCTTACTTCATCGACAAACCCAAAGACAGCTCCTTGACACGGCCGCAGATAACGGAAGTCTGATCAGGGAACTGGACACGATATATCAGACTCTAACCGATTTGCAGGCTCAAATT